>Ga0214925_100579_pt1 | contig 15153 bp, 11 predicted proteins | sample Stichaenrichment_FD_168299 | JGI IMG/M metagenome (GOLD analysis project Ga0214925, IMG submission 168299) | Xylose enriched microbial communities from anaerobic bioreactor in Madison, Wisconsin, United States - 63SRT | ecosystem: Engineered > Bioreactor > Anaerobic > Unclassified | place: USA... | reverse complement strand
GATTTTTTAGGAACTGCGCTAATGGCCTTAGTTTTACTGCTGGGTGGCTTATTATTCCGTTGGTCAGCCTATGCAGATCTCAAAGCCATCAACCGGTATCAACATTATTTGAAGCAACAATCGATAGCGCAACAACAAGAATTGCGCCGTGAAACTTGGTTGAAAGCGGCTGAACAAGGAAAAACAGAATTAGAACAGAAGCTTAATCACAAGGAGTGAACGAACATGACCACTGTTATCTTAGCTGAAAAACCTAGTCAAGCCCGTTCATACGTTCAAGCCTTTCAAAAGAGCACAAAAAAACAGGGTTACTATACGGTTAGCGACCCTGTTTTGCCCGCAAATACGCTTGTCACGTATGGTCTCGGACATTTAGTTGAACTAGCCACACCGGATAAATATGATCAGAAATATCAGCAATGGGCCTTATCTAATTTACCGATTTTTCCTGATAAATACAAGTTTGAAGTGGCAGCTAGTAAAAGAGCACAATTCAAGATCGTTAAAGACTTATTAACGAAAGCCGATACGATTATAGTCGCTACTGATAGTGGGCGCGAGGGTTCTAATATCGCCTGGTCGATCATGAATCAAGCCCATATTGATGTTAAAAAGAAAACGATTAAACGGCTATGGTTAAATAGTTTGGAAAAGGACGCCATTATTACCGGTTTTAAAAATCTCGGCGATTGGCACAAAGACTATTTGGCTTATAAAGAAGCTCAAACCCGTCAAATTAGTGACTGGTTAATTGGCATGAATGGCAGTCCTTTATATACTTTATTATTGAGACAAAACGGGGTGCGCGGGGTGTACTCGATTGGTCGCGTGCAGACGCCAACTTTGTATATGGTCTATCAAAGAGATCAACTTATCAAAAACTTTAAGCCCGAACCCTATTTTGAACTGAATGCGGAAATTTTAGCTAATCAGCAAAAATTCGAGGCAAAATTAGACCCTTATCAGCGGTTTAAAGACGAATCAGGGCTAATGACATTCATGCAGGCTAAACACGTTCAGAAAGGCTTGCAGGACGGTTTAATCAAGGACGTCCAACAGCAAGGCAAAAAGCGTGCCAGTCCGCAACTGTTCTCGCTATCCAGTCTGCAAAGTGCCATGAATAAACGGTATCACGTCAGTGCTAGCCAAACCTTAGCGGCCATTCAAAGTTTGTACGAAGACAAACTGCTTAGTTATCCACGAACCGATTGTGCTTATATCACTGATGAAGAATTTGAGTATTTAGTGACTAATATGACGAAGTATCTGGGTTTAGTCTCTAAGCAAGTTTCTTTACCGAATACCACCCCAAATAAACGTTACGTCAACGGGAAAAAGGTCGAAGAACATTATGCCATTATCATGACTAAAGTTGTGCCGACGAAAGAGAAATTAGCCAGCTTGCCCAAAATACAGCAACAAGTCTATGATTTGGTGTTACGAACCACGTTAGCAATGTTTGCTGATCCTTACGAATACGAGGAAACCACTATTATCACCCAGGTTGGCGACGCTAATTTTAAAGCAACCGGGAAGGTGCCAACTAAGCCAGGTTGGCAGGCTTTATTTGATGAAAACAAAGCCGATCAGCAAGAAGCAACAACCTTACCGCTGGTTCACCAAGGTGATCAAGTCCAAGCCAACCTGCAAACACCGCAAAAAGAAACGACACCACCGGTACCCTTTACCGAAGGGACCTTAATTACGGCGATGAAGACGGCCGGTAAAACGCTTGATGATGAAGAAGCCCAGGCGATTCTCAAAGATGTCCAAGGCATTGGGACAAGTGCGACCCGGGCGAATGTGCTCGAGGTGTTGAAGAAACGCGGCTATTTAGGGACTGAAAAGAATAAGTTGCACGTCAGTGAAGCCGGAATTACTTTATGTAAAGCGGTTGAACTCGAACCCTTGCTAACTAGTCCGGAAATGACAGCTAAATGGGAAAAAGCGTTACAACAAATCAGTACCGAAGAACGCTCCCCAGCTAACTTTTTAAGTCAGATTAGGAAGTTTGTAACTAAATTAATTGCTGATGTGCCGACCCAATTAGCAGGAAATGCAGCGATCAAACAACAAATTAACCATCAGCAGCAGGCACAAAAAACTGCCGAAGTATTCTTAGAAACCCCGCAAGCCACCGTGTTAAATAAACCAAAATTTTACATTGTAAAGCCCAAGCAAGGCGAAGACTTTACTCTACCCAAGAAATGGAGCAGTAAGACCCTTGGTAAGACCGCAATTAAAGCGTTGGTCACCAAGGGAGAAACCAGTAAATTAAAGGGTTTCAAAAGCAAAAAAGGAAAGTCGTTTGCCGCCAAGTTAAAGCTTGACGGCCATAAATTAAGTTTTGACTTTGATTAGACCTTACCTACCGCCTTACACGACGTTCCAGTTGGTGAACCCGTCATTTAGGTTCACTTTTGCAAAGCCAAAAGTAAACCTAAATGACGGGTGAGATTAGCAAAGCAAAGGAGATTATCAAATGAACAATGAATTAGCAGTCACTGGTAGCGAATTACCCGTTTTGCAGACTAAAGAAACCTACAAGTATTTAAAAGAAACCACTGGTAATGGTGCTTATTATCAAGTCGCCTGGCAAAAATTAGCCGACGGCTACGTCGCTCTTTATGGCACAGCCCCGATTCAAATAAGAGCTGTACCAACCCTGAACGATATTTTTGAAGATGAGGAGGGGTAGACAATGCCAAGTAAAGCCGACGTTAAAGCCTGGAAGGAACAATTAGTTGCCCAAGCCGAACAGAAAATTCTAAAATTAACCGATAGTGATCAGTTTAAACAGTATCTTAATACCTTGGCTAAATTCCACCAGTACAGTGCTAGAAACATTGACTTAATCTATGCTCAAAATCCGCAAGCAACCCAAGTCGCAGGCTTTAAACAATGGCAAACTGACTTTAACCGCACCGTTAATAAGGGCGCTAAGGCTATTCGAATTGCTGCCCCGATTATTAAGAAATTAACCCCCGCTGATCAAAAGCGACTTGATACCACCGACGAACGTGCCATTGTCGGTTATCGTTATCTGCCCATCTTCGATATATCACAAACTAGTGGTGACCCAGTCCTAAGTGCTAAAGATTTTGTCAAAGAAAACTTGGCCGATCATCAGAATGTGACGAGCTTGTATAACACGTTCAAAGATTATTTAAACCAACAAACCGATCTGCAAGTCAGTGAGGCACCCTTAGCGAAACTAAATGGAGCTAAAGGGTACTTTCAACCTAGCACTAATAAAATCGTCATTGGTGGTGATGAACCTGACAATGCCCTAAAATTAAAGACGTTGTATCACGAATACGCGCATAGTCAGCTACATGGGTTAAAAGCAGCTTTTAAAGATCGCCCCCGAGCCTATCAGGAAACCCAAGCCGAAGCGGTCGCATATGTTGCCATGCAAAATATTGGCGTTGATACCAGTAACTACTCACTTGGTTATGTGGCTACCTGGGCTAAAGATAAAGCCGTGATCCATAGTGCTTTGAGTGAGATCCAGCAAGTGAGCAACAAAGTGATTGAGCTTAGCGATGGCTTAACCAAACAATTAGGCTTACAGGAAGCGCAAAAAGATCCTGAACATGACCTCAAAAAGCGATCAGCCCAGGAACTTAACAAATCGTATCAAGGCTTGCAACAACAAATTAAGCAAGTGACTGATACCCAACAGAAGGCAGGATTAAAAAATCAGTTACATGATGTGCACCAAGAAATCAGTGAGCGAACTCAAAAACAACTGCAAGCATTTGCTGAAGAAAATCCAGAAATTAAACAACCAGATTCTGAACCCGATCAAAGCCTAAACCGTTAGCCAGTTTTTAAGAGACATGCTATAATGTAATAGAAAAAGGAAGCCCTGCTGAAGACAGGACTTCCCATGCAAGCCGCTTCAAAGGCGGTGGCGAAGTTAATAAGACAGCATTAAGCTACCCTTTAACTGGCCAAAGTTACACAGGGCGGCTTTTTTATTTGTGATGCTTGTCGATATAGCTGAGCAGCGCGATTAAAAACGTGCCGAACAGCAACATCAACGAGAGTGTCTGGAAGACGCTCATTGACTGTGAAACCTTCCTGAAGATTATTCCATGTTCCCATGGGCCTCACCTCGCAAGGGAAAAGACAGCCACCGCCCTTAAAAAGACAGCCACCGCCCTTAAAACTTCTTGCTTAATCCATTATACAGGGAAATTAAGTATTGACCAAGCACAACAAAAATAGGTCATGGGGCTTCATAGGATCTTAAACTTGATGAAATTAAGAATCAGCAAAACATATTTTGTAGATACCCTTTTTTGAGTTCTTGGAGTTTTTCAAGCTTACGCTGATTGGAAGCGATAAGGTCATCTATGAGTTGAAAAGTTTTTGAAATCTTGATTTGCTCTTGAACCGATGGGTAATCAAATTTGTAATCAAAAAAATGTTGTTTACTTATTCCAAATACTTTAAGACCTTGTCCAACGTGGTAAACATAGTGTTTAAATTTAGGTGAAAACAGTTGGACATATGCGAACAATGAGTGTACTTGTTTTTTTGGCCTTGTAGCAATCGTATGCAATCCAGATACCACTTGAGGTATCCCCTCTCTGTCGTCTAATAAGATTGCAGGAATTGTGATATCTTTATAGTCCTCGGATGCATCTGCAACAATTAAATCACCTGTTTTTAGTGTTATATAGTTGCCAGTTTTGATACTAGGTAGAACATCGACGTTTTTAATTTTAGATGCTTTCCTAGTATGTATATCGCCATAATGAACATATTTTAACCCCGATTTTGCGGCTGTTTCCACTTCTCTAGATAAACTATAACTTTTAACTTGCTCAACCAGCGTCCCGAGCTTTCGCTATTCCCAAGCGTCAGCAAACCCAGCAAATCTTAATTGCGGTAACTTGCTACCATTTTGTGGGAATAAAAGTTACATGTAAATTGAACCCGGGTTGTTGATTTAACGGCATTTTAGGAAGATACAAAGGATACGATTGGCGGGGATATTGTTACGTTCCCCGCCAAGTTTGGGCCGATTGAGGACTGAGCTGGCGGGGATTTTTAGTGAATTGGTAAGCATAGGATAGTTGAAGCGGACAGAGAATGTTAAATATACTCGGCTGTCGAATTCATGCGATGCTAGATAGTGAATCAATGGAGTTTGGGCGTATGATTTCCTAAAAGAGCTTTTTTCATTAATTTCTTTGGAGGACGTAATGAAGATTCCCGATTACATGAGCAGTTATGTTCAAGGACTGCCAATCAGAACTAATGAAGGCAATTTAATTGAACTCATCGAAGTCCACGCGCCATTTGATAATGATGAACTTATCATGGAATGGGCTCGATCATTTCGCTTGAAATACATGTCTGACGAGGATTTGTTGGAGAGTATGGAAGATACTGGACTGCAAAGCGGAATTGAATTCCTGCAAAGCGTCGTATATCCAAAAAATCCGAAATTTAGAAGCGGAGATTTTGGTGAAATCTTAGTTGCAGAGTACTTAATGTATGTAGAACATTTTTGGGTTCCAACTTTGGCTTTAAGATATTCAGACAAAGCTACCAGCGAAGAATCTGTAAAAGGTTCAGATATAATCGCAATTCGTTTTGAATCGGATTCAAGCATAGAATCACCGAATGATGTACTGTGCATTTGTGAAGTGAAGACAGGTTCTGTGAGTTCTGTTCGTGGAAGACTGCAAGATGCTGTAGACGACTCTGATAAAGATGATCTTCAGTTAGATGTGGCAAAGCGTGGTAGTATTGGATTGAATGCTGTAAAGCTAAAGTTGAAGCGTAAAGAGCGTGCGGGTAACCGTGATCTTTATTCGTACCGTGCAGTTGCAAGATTCCAGAATCCAGTCGAACATACGTATCAGATGCAGTATGCGGCAGCGGCTGTCGTGGAACAAAAGCGATTTAATCGAGAAACTATGAAAAAAATCAAGGCAAAAGGATCTCAACACATTGATTCATTACGAATAATTGCGGTTGGAGTTACAGATATTCAAAGATTAATTGATGCCTTGTATAGTGAATTAGGGGTAGCTAATATTGGCAACTAACAGTGAAGTACTAAAAGATATTTGGACTCGCTTAAAAGAGCAGGAATTTGCAAAGACCTCTTCTCTGTCGAGCAATAAGTCGCTGTGGAACAAGTTACTTTACTATACAGTTGCGGCCATTACTGATTACTTGTGTAAAGATGACGCTGAGGCAGATGCTGATTTGCGCTTACGATTAGAATTTTCGGGGAAATTTTTTGAAACATTACCACGGATCAAGCTTACCAATAATGGCTTGTTCAGGGATGAAGAGTTAGTATTATTTTCGGCAGTTGCGTATGCTTTTGCGGGCTATCCAGGAGCAAGCGCAGTAGCATTGGATGATCTTAAAGGTGATAAGCTGAGCCTTGTTGAGAGAGTACTGGCCGATGTGCTGAAACATGGCAGTTCAAATTTTCCATGGGAGAAAAGCCAAATTGGGATGACGATGGCTCTTGTCTTTTCGGGTAATGAAAACATTACGTTTCTATATGAACAAGTAGATTCATTGATAGAGAATGCGTATCAACATGGTACTGATATGGATATTATTGTAGCTGAATGTGTTCGAAGGGTTATTAGCAATTGTTGGTCGAATTCCACGCTCAGACTGATGCCTGTTTTTTCGAATACAACATCGAATCAGTGGGCTCCTGCAATCATAGCAGGAAAACTACATCCAGTGCTTTGGAAAGCTCAGCGCGAACTAGGGAAACATAATGTTTTTCAGGGGAGTTCTGCGGTAGTACAACTCCCAACTGGATCTGGAAAAACTGCTTCCTTTTCACTGATTCTCCGATCCGGTCTTTACCGCAATTCATATCATGTTGCAATTGTTGTGGCACCCTTCAAGTCAATTCGTGACGAAATATTCCGGAATTTGGAGAAACAGTTTCAAAAGGAACAGATCGATATTAACCGTATTAGTACTGAGTTGAAAATTGACTTCTCAGATTTTACGTTCAAGGAACGACCAGTGATGTTGATTGTTACGCCGGAAAAATTGTTATTTATGATTCAACACAGTCCTGATTTCTTAGCCGAAGTTGGTTTGTTTATTTTTGATGAGGCACATCAATTAGATAATAGTGAGCGTGGAGTTACTTTTGAGCTGCTTCTAAGCACTATTGATTTACTGGTTAGTAAAGAAGTGCAGAAGGTGTTCGTCTCTGCGGTCATTGGGAACCTTGATGATATTTCAGGATGGTTTAATAGTGGAAAAAATGTTGTAGTCAACGAACTGTCACCAAGAAAATTTGGCCGAATTTTGGGGTACTCCAAGTGGCAAGACAAGACAATGCACGGAGAATTGTATACGTGGAGTAAGTTGCAAAAAATTAACTCCTGGATAGAATTCCCTAATTTTTATCAGCCAGTCCAAATCGGAAAAAGTAAGATTCAACCTGATTTTAATGTACAAAGCCATACGGAGGGGGCTCGTTGGGCTACAGCGCTAACTACACGGCAATTTGTTAAAGGGGGAATGGTAGCCGTGTATGCGCCAAGGAAGGATTCGATAAATGGACTATCTAAGGTGTTTGTTGAGCTAAAGAATAAGTTTTCAGAACACAATGAGATGAATAATGCAATTTCTGTATTGTGTAATTTATTTGCACTAAATTTTGGCGAAAATTCAATCCTTGTTAACGCATATCGAAGTGGGGTATTTGTTCACGATGGGGATGTTCCCGATGGGATTCGAAGTTCGTTAGAATTTGAAGCTCACAGAGGAAACATTCGACTGTTATTATGTACTAATACTCTTGCACAAGGGGTTAATTTACCGATAAAGACTCTTATTATTACTTCAGTTGGAAACGGTAGCCTTGAATTAAATGCCAGCGATACAATTAACCTAGTTGGGCGTGCGGGAAGGGCAGGGACTGTCAATGAAAGCAATATTATTTTCATGCAAAATGGTAATTCTTCAGCAGATAAACTTTCAAGACGCGCTTTAACAAATCTGATGTGGGATAGTCCAGCTAATGCACTTGGAAGTTCTCTTGCTTCCTTATTTCAGCCTACTGCTATTGATGCTTATAATCGAGCATTGGGAGACCTGAAAGTAACAGATTGGTGCGTCGAGGACTTCCTAGATGACCCACTTGCTTGGATTACACTTCGAGTTGAAAAACTCTCACCAAAGCAGTCAAAGTCATACGGAAATGTGTTGTTAGAAAAGGCGAATGGAATTTGGAAAATTGAAAATTATCTTATGTCAGTGTGGGATGTAATTCAAGAGGGGAATCAGGAAGAAAACATTGAGTTAATCGCTCATAGAACATTTGCGGCGACACGAATAGAAGACGATGAACTAGAGTTGATGATTTGGACTTTCGAATATTTGGGTCGTAAAATTGCCCAGTTGGGGTCACAGCATAGCATAACTGCCATGGGGAAAATGATGGTCGGTGTGAACGAGGCCTTGAAAATAGAGGACTTTGTGGAAAGCTATGCTGAACTAATTTTAACCGATGATGCTTTAGATCGAATTATAATGGATATTTGGCCGATCTTACGAGAGGCGATTCCAGTAAAAGACCAGGCAAACGAGGAGCTTTATCAGCTGTTGCTAGTTGAATGGGTCCAGGGAAAAAGTTTCTTTGAAATACTTGAATCTTGGAAGTTAGCTTATCCAGAAAATCGGTTTGGAAATCGAAAACCTACTGTGGAAAAGGTTTATCAGATCTGTAGTCAAGTATTTCAATTTGATATGCAGTTAAAGGTTAATTCATTAATGGAGCTTGTCTCCGATCGTAATAAACATAATCGTCTTGAAAGATTACAGATAGCTATGAAAACGGGATTGGCCGGAAAGACTGCCAACTCATTCTACGAGGCTGGAATCGATGACAGAGTTCTAGCAAATCGGTTTAGTGCAAAGATGGGAATTGAGGATGCGAGCCAAAACGAAGTGGCAATGTGGATGCATAACAATCGTGAGGAATTAATTGCGGAATTCGAAAATATCCTTCCCGCGTATTTCCAAAAAAAGATATAGAAGTCGTAGAATGAAAGTATTGAAGGCGGAGGATAGTGACGATGGAACAAGATACACAAAAATTAGGCGACATTTCAGAGACTCTCATTCGTGAGCGAATGCCCGAAATACTCGACATTTTACTGATAGACCGCACAAAATCAACCGCCAAAAAGATTCGGAATATCATCTGGGCGAATGATAATTATATGCAATTTGGAGCTAAGGCATACGCCCCAGAAGCACCGATAAATCCGGAATTGGTCACTGGTGTAATGGATAGCATTATTATGCCGCGTGCATTAAAGCCCAGTGAGTTGCAAAAGGAGCGAACCAAGGCAAAGGCTGAAGTCTTTACGCCAACATGGGTTGTTAAGAAGCAGAATGACGCAGTTGATGAAGACTATGCGAGTGATGATCTTGAAACCTATACAAATCGGACGTGGTTAGAGATTACTTGTGGTGAAGCACCGTATATGGTTAGTCGTTACGATATGGAAACTGGTGATGGAATTCCATTGCCTGATCGAGTTGGGTTTGTTGATCGTAAACTTCGTCGAATCAACGCTGAAGTCGATGACCAAGCGACATGGCAAATGCTTGTAGAAGCTGCTTATAAGGCAAGCTATGGCTTTGAATGGAGCGGTGATTCATTGCTCCTAGCCCGTGAGAACTTACTCTACACGTATCGAGATTTTTTCATGGCGAAGTGGCGTGTTGAGCCAGACACCGAACAGCTGAAGACTATTGCAGAGATTATTAGCTATAATGTTTTTCAGATGGATGGCTTGAAGTTCGTGGTGCCACTCAGCGAAACTCGGGTAAAGGTTGTCCAACAAGAAATTTCGTTATTTGATGATCCTGCTGATATCCAAGAAGAGTGGATTACAAAGCCAGGCAAGCGGGTTAAAGTTATGAATTGGAGTAAGAATAAGATGGAGTTTTTTTGATAAAGGGGTCGCGTGATATGGTTGACAAAACAAAAATCAAAACTACAAGAGTGATTTACCCACAGATTTATGCGTATACGTTACCACAGATAGCCGAAGACAACGGCTGGATTAAGATTGGCTACACCGAGCGCGAAGATGTTGATACCCGCATTCGTGAACAAACGCATACTGCGGCAATTCGACTGAATGCAAATAAGCTGTGGTCTGAACCGGCCAAGTATTCAAGAAGCGATGGCTGGTTCACTGATAAGAAGTTACATAAATACCTAACTTCACAAAAAGACGTTAAACAACGGTTGAATACCGAGTGGTTCTACTACGATGGGACGCCTGAGCGCGCACACGAAGATTTTGTAGACTTTCGAGATCGTAAATCGGATCAGTCTAAAGGTACCTCTGAATATACTTTGCGAGCTGAACAGCAAGCAGCTGTTGAAAAGACTGTTGCCTATGCTAGAAATCATGTTGGTGGAGAATTTTTATGGAATGCTAAGCCGCGTTTTGGCAAGACGCTGACAACGTATGACTTGGCGCGAAAATTAAATGCTGAAACTGTGCTGGTTGTGACCAACCGTCCGGTGATTGCCAATTCATGGTTCGATGACTTCGAAAAATTTATTGCATGGCAAACCGACTATGCCTTTGTTTCTACGACTGATTCACTCAAAGAACGTCCATCTATGAGTCGCGACGAGTATATTGATCAGCTAGATGGTGGCAAACAGCGAATGATTGCCTTTATCTCGTTACAAGATATCAAGGGGGCGATTCCTTTTGGTGGCGACGTGAAAAAGCTGAAGTGGGTCAAGGATTTGCATTGGGATATGTTAGTTATTGATGAATCTCATGAAGGTGCGGATACCTTAAAGGCCGACGTTGCGTTTGATAATATCAATCGTGATTTTACATTGAATCTATCTGGTACACCATTCAAAGCAGTTGCCAAGGGCACATTCAGCGATGATCAAATTTTCAACTGGACTTATGCTGATGAGCAAAATGCTAAAGAAAACTGGCCAGCTGACGATGAAGAACACAATCCTTATCGTAAATTACCGCGTCTGAACCTATTTTCGTATCAAATGAGTCGGATGATTACTGATCAAGTTGATGCAGGCGCTCAAATTGATGGTAAAGACGAAGATTATGCCTTTGATCTCAATGAGTTTTTCTTGACGAATGATTCTGGTAAATTTATTCATGAAGACGATGTCCGCAAGTGGCTACGCAGTCTTTGGGAAAACGAAGGCTACCCATTTTCAAATAACGAACTGCGTAACGAATTAAAGCATACGTTCTGGATTCTCAATCGGGTAGCTAGTGCTAAGGCACTTGAAAAGTTAATTAAAGGCATGCCTGTTTTTGATGGTTACGAAGTGGTCATTGCCGCTGGTGATGGCCGTACAGATGATGATCAAGTTCAAAACGTGCGGTCTCTTGATCGAGTTCGCAAGGCCATTGCGGAAAACGATAGGACAATCACACTGTCTGTTGGCCAACTGACAACCGGGGTTACCGTTCCGGAATGGACCGGCGTTTTAATATTGTCGAATATGAAGTCGCCCAGTTTATACATGCAAGCCGCGTTCCGTTCGCAAAATCCTTGGACATATACCGAGAATGGTATTCGCAAAGAAAAAGCCAATGCTTACGTGTTTGACTTTGCCCCAGAACGAACGCTGACAATCTATGATGATTTCGCCAATGATTTGTCTGGTGAAACCACAAATGGCGGCGGTACAACCGAGAAGCGCAAAGCTAACCTTAAAACGCTGCTGAACTTCTTCCCAGTTATTGCAGAAGATACTGACGGTAAGATGGTTGAGCTCGACGTTAACCAAGTGCTGACGATTCCAAAGAGCATCAAAGCTAAGGAAGTTGTTAAGCGCGGGTTCATGTCCAACCTTTTGTTCCAGAATATTGGTGGCATTTTTGCTTCCAATGAAGTACGTGAAATCTTAGAGCAAATGCCGGCTGTTTCTGAAGGTAAAACTGTTCCTAATCAAAATGCTGATCCAATCGATACCAAGGACGTTAAGGTGGATGATCATGGTGATGCGGTGGTTGAACCAGAAACGGTTGACACAGCTGTTGAGCATCACTTCGGCGAAAAAATTTACGCTGAAGTCGAATCAGCTGCTAAGGATATTAATATTGATGACAGTTCACGGATTGCAAAAAACACTGCTGACACATTCCGTGCGCAGACGCTTGATAGTATGAAGAACCTAGCCAAAAATAGTGGATTAACCAATAAGGCCGCTGAAGCAGTCACAAATCAAGGTGCAAATGTAATTGCCCGTGAAGTTGAGAAGGTTCAAAAGCAGGCTGAAATCAAAGTGAATGAAGCGCAAGCTGAGTATCAGACTAAGGTTCAAGAGGCTGAACGCAACACCGCTATGGAAGACGCAGCAAAGCGTCAATTTGCGGAGGCAGCTCAGCGTGAACTGGAACAAAAACATCAGCAGATTCAAGAAGACTTTCAGAAGAATGTGACAGCGACTATCGTTGATAAGTCAAAAGAGGTCATTCAGTCATCAACGGAGACATTGCTTAAGAAGGCTGAAGACAAGAAGAAGAACACCGTCGAAGATGATATTCGTTCCCGCCTTCGTGGGTTTGCTAGGACGATTCCGTCATTCTTGATGGCTTATGGTACTGTCGACACAACGCTTGGTAATTTTGACGCCACAATCAGTGATGAGGTCTTCCAAGAAGTTACTGGAATTACGCTGGATCAGTTTCGTAAACTTCGTGATGAGTTCCAATTCTTTGATCCTATTGTTTTTAATGAGTCTTGTCTGGAATTCTTGCGTAAGCGGGTTGAACTGGCAAACTACTTTAATGATACGCATGACGAAGACATTTTTGACTATATCCCGCCGCAAAAGACTAACCAAATCTTCACGCCTAAAAAGGTTGTTAAAATGATGATTGATAAGTTGGAAGAAGAAACGCCGGGTATTTTCGAGAACCCAGATAAGACTTTTGCTGATTTATATATCAAGTCGGGGCTTTATCTAACGGAAATTGTTAAGCGCCTGTATACAGGTTTGGCTGAACAGATTCCAGATGAAGATACACGCATCAAGCATATCTTGGAGCACCAAATTTACGGGTTTGCGCCATCTGAGATCATTTACAACATCGCGCGCAACTTCATCTTCGGCTTTGATGCCAGTGCAAATGATATCGACGATTCACACGTTGTTTGCCTTGATACCACGCCATATGCGATGGGAAATAGTGACTTTGAAACCAAGTGTGATGAGTTATTTGGAAAGGAGATCAAGTAATGAAATTTGACGTTGTTGTCGGTAATCCACCATACCAGGAAAGCGATGGGGGTGGGGGAGCCAGCGCGAAGCCTGTGTACAATATTTTTGCTGAGTTCGCCATAAAAAAAATTAAGAGTGAACAAGTTTGTTTGATTACGCCATCTAAATGGTTTGCCGGTGGTAAGGGACTGGATAGCTTTCGAGATTTTATGCTTAACGATTCTCACCTTAAGGTGTTGAGTGACTTCGTCAATTCCAAAGATGTATTTACAGGTGTTAGCATTGGTGGCGGCGTAAACTTTTTTGTTCACGATAATTCATATAATGGGGACTGCAAAGTAATTAATCACTATGATGATGTTGTGGACTGTGTAAAACGTCCCCTTAACGAATTTCCCGTTTTCGTTCGTTATAATCGTGGTGTTTCTATACTCCATAAAGTTCTATTAATCGCGGATAAGTTCGTGTCCGAAGATGTGACCGCTCGTAATCCATTTGGATTTTCCTCAAAGGATCGCGGTAAGATTAATTATTATAAAGATGCCGTTACTCTTCTGACAAGTGCAGGGAATCGATATGTTGATCGAGCTGCTGTATCTTCTGGTCAGACCATGGTGGATGATTACAAAGTTGTAATTAGTAAGGTTACTGCTGAACACGCAGGTGAGCCCGATAAGAATGGCTTTTTCAAGATTATCTCGTCAAATAGAATTTTGTCACCGAACTCAGCATGCACAGATTCTTATTTAGTTATTTTCCACTCGAACGATGAAATTAGAGCGAAAAATTATCTCAAATATATGAGGACAAAATTTTATCGAGCGTTACTCATGCTTTCGGTATCATCTATTAATTTGTCTGCTGAAAAGTTTAAATTTATTCCTGAGCAAGACTTGACTCTTAATTCAGATATTGACTGGACTAAGTCAGTGTCAGAAATTAATGATCAGCTGAATAAAAAGTACGGGTTGACACCAGACGAAATTGTTTTTGTCGAAACTAAAATAAAAGACATGGCTTAGGTTTTGCAAAGTTATGCTTGGGGCTTGGCGCCCAATAAAAGCTTACATTTTTAGCAGTTTTAGAGCCCATATCGCGACTTTCCTTGTTGATGGTATGGGCTTTTTTTGCGGCTAGAAGGTAGATTGTAAAATTAATCCGAACGCTGTTCGGACAAAAAAGATCAGCTTCCTTTAAAATGGTGTTTACCACAAACCCATTTTTTAGGAGCTGATCTTTTGTCTAGTATAACCTATTCTGAACGAATTAAAATTGAAACCTTTTGTGAGCTAGGACTGACCAATATCCAAATGGCTGAGCGGTTAAAACGATCTCCGTCTACGATTTCTTATGAATTATGGTTCTGGTGCAAAGTTTTAGGGGGTATGAAGGTGACCGAAAGAAAGAAAATTAATTTTTCGAATGCGATATACAAAGGGAGTGCTGATAGGCTAAAATGTATGAGTGAACAACAAATTGATTTATTGGCCTATGGGAAGTCTCTTGATTGCTAAAATTCTTATGTCGCGGTAGATTGTAAATTTAATCCGAATAAGTTGATATTTATGGTTCTGGTGCAAAATTAACACGCTGTAAATATAAATGACAATTTTTAAAGCGATCGGTGCTAAAAGCGCCGATCATTTTTGTTAGTTTGAACAGTATAAATTGTGGAAACTATGGATTAGACTATTAATGCTGTTCTTTCCAAGTGTACCCTAAATGAACAATAAACGTTATACTAAGAATATAGGAAAAAACTGAGATTATATCGGGCACGGTAAGCGATTCTTGAATCTGTTAAAAATGTCCAATTTGAGTGTCTAATCTGTTACCGATAATGTAGGGTCAAATTCCGAGAGGAGAAGTCGTGATGAAAATTGGGTATGCCCGAG
>Ga0214925_100578_pt1 | contig 15155 bp, 17 predicted proteins | sample Stichaenrichment_FD_168299 | JGI IMG/M metagenome (GOLD analysis project Ga0214925, IMG submission 168299) | Xylose enriched microbial communities from anaerobic bioreactor in Madison, Wisconsin, United States - 63SRT | ecosystem: Engineered > Bioreactor > Anaerobic > Unclassified | place: USA... | reverse complement strand
TTTTAGTTGGCTAGAGAATTGTCGGCGACTTTGGAAAAATTGTGAGCGTCAATTAACCACCAGTCTGCAAATGGTCGTTTTAGCGTTTTTAGCACTATTACTTAAGAGATTTTAGACAGCTTCTAAGAACGCGGAAATCTTAAGAAACGCTGCTACTAAATAATGTTGTCATCAAAAAAGGCGTCACGACAGGTTGTGAGCATTGCTCATCGTCATGATGCCTTTTTGAATACGTAAAATTTTATGTAAAAGAAAAAGCCCCTCACAGGAGGCTTTTATTACTTTGATTTAACTTTAAGCAGGTGTAACGTTAGCTGCTTGTAAGCCACGGTCGCCTTTTTCAACATCAAGGGTAACTTTTTGACCTTCTTCAAGAGTCTTGAAGCCATCAGCGTTGATTGCTGAGAAGTGAACGAATACGTCTGATCCGTTTTCAAGAGTGATAAAACCGTAACCTTTGTCGCCATTAAACCATTTAACTGTACCTTGTTCCATAAGATGAAACCTCCGTGCGCTGTGCGCAATTATAAATTTTGCATTTGAAACTTTTGAAGTAAGGAGACATCTTTGAAAACGCCGTACCAAATTTCGAAGTTAACCAATACATTAATGGTAACTATACAGGTACCCTGGATAAATAGCAAGCATTATTAACCGGCTATTGTGTTATTTTCAAAAACGTCATTGATGAATCACATACAGGGTAAGGATTACACGCTTAAAAATAATTTTGAAACAATTTGGAAATGAACTGAAAAAATAAGTCTACCAAACTCCCCTACAAAATTAATTATTGTGATCGGAGGTTGTTTAAAGAAGATATAATAAAATAAAGCGATAGGAAGGAAGCCTTTATCAATGGCAAAACAACTGACGACATTAATCACCGGTGCGGATAAGGGGATTGGATTTCAAACAGCGTTGGAATTGGGTAAGAGGGGACACCATGTCTTGGTTGGTGCGCGAGACGTTGGTCGGGGAAAAGAAGCGGTTGACCGATTAACAAAGAGTGGGATAACCGCTGACCTACTTGAAATCGATGTGACTGATCGGACAACCATTCAAGCAGCAGCAAGTCAGGTTATGACTAAATTCGGTTATCTTGATGTTTTGATCAACAATGCCGGTGTGGCTTTGGATCAGCATCAACCGGCTTCCGAGCTGTCAACTGAAGTCATGCAAAACGACTTTAACGTTAACTTTTTTGGTGCGGTTGATGTGATTCAAGCTTTTTTACCTTTATTAAAGAAAGCCGATACTGCAAAGATTATTAACGTTTCCAGTAATATGGGCTCACTTGGGTTGGCAACCAATCCGGCTTCTCAATTTTATGGTATAAATTCCTTAGGGTACCAGGCATCCAAGGCAGCGTTGAACTTTGCCACGATTTGTTTTGCTAAAGAATTGGCCGATACAACTATAACGGTTAATTCGGTTAACCCGGGTTGGACAGCAACCGAATTTGGCGGTCGTGACTTAAAGCAGTCGATGCCAACCGGGATGCAGTCGGTTAAGACCGGAGCGGCTCAAATTGTAAAATTGGCGAGTGATCCTGAAAATAAAATAACGATGACATTCACTGAAAATCAGGGGACATTACCGTGGTGAGAATTCAGCTTGAGATGGTATGATAACAGTAATGATTTATTAAACGAAAGGCGGGTGTTGAATGGGGTATATTGGACAGATTGCGTTAATTCTAATTGCAACATTACTGGCAGGTGCGATCAGCCAGAGGTTGACAATGCCGGCGGTCATTGGTCAGCTTTTGGTCGGTGTTGTATTAGGCCCAGGTGTTTTTAATGTTCTTCAGAATACCGAGTTAATGCATGCCGGGTCTGAAATTGGCGTCATTATGTTGATGTTTATTGCCGGGATTGAAAGTGATTTGGATTTATTGAAAAAGTATTTTAAACCGGCGATGAACGTTGCGATGATTGGGGTGCTCTTCCCGATGGTTGTTTTTTACGGTTACGGGCAACTAATGGGACAGTCATTTGAAAAGGCGATTTTTTGGGGTGTGATCTTCGCTGCCACATCGGTTTCGATTAGTGTTGAAGTGCTTCGGGAATATCATAGCCTGAATACAAAAGAGGGTGCCACGATTCTTGGTGCCGCGGTGGTTGATGATATTATTGCGGTTATCCTGCTGAGCATTTTTGTAAGTGCGTTTGGCGTGGGTGATTCTCAAAAAATGAATTTGGTACAGTCAACACTGTTTCAGTTGCTGTACTTTGCCGGTGTCGTTGTCCTCGTTAAGTGGTTGGCACCGATTATCCTGAGAGTGGCCAAACGGCTGCCTGTCCGTGGGGCAGTACCAATTACATCGCTGTTCCTGTGCCTTTCCATGGCATGGTTGGCGGATACAATCGGGTTAAGTTCGGTTGTCGGCGCATTTTTTGCGGGCGTGGCTGTATCACAAACCGATTTTCAAGATGAGGTTTCGGATAGTATCAGTTCGGTTGGCTATACATTCTTTATTCCGATCTTTTTTGTGAGTATCGGATTGGATATGACGTTTGGCGGTCTGCTTCATAACTTGGGCTTTGTTATTGTGATGACCTTGCTGGCAATTGTGACCAAATTATTTGGTGGTGCTATTGGTGCGGCGATAACGAAAATGAACTGGCATTCGGCATTTGCGATTGGTTCAGGAATGGTGTCACGGGGCGAAATGGCTCTGATTATTGCTCAAATCGGGTTGTCTGCTCATTTATTGGCAACAAATCTATATTCGGAAATTATTATCGTTATCGTTTTATCAACCATTATTGCTCCAATGCTATTAAAATGGAGTTTAAAGAAGACCGGCGCATAGGTCGGACTTTTGAAAAGTTGAGATATTGAGAGGAGAGAGTGACATGGTTACTGAATTTGCAAGCGGCGCCGTTGTCTACAACGTTCAGGACGGTGATATCTGTTACCTGTTGTTACAAAGTGCGACCGATGATTTTTGGGGATTACCGAAGGGGCATGTGGAACCTTACGAAAATTTAATCCAGACGGCAGTTCGGGAGATTAAGGAAGAAACAAGTTTGGATACGCGTATCGATGCCAAGTTTAAAGAGACAATCGATTATGATATGAAAAACGGGCACCACAAGACGGTTACTTTCTTTGTCAGTAAAGTTGCTCCCAATGTTTCGGTTACCCGCCAAGTTGAGGAAATTAATTCGTTTGGTTGGTTTAATTACAAAGATGCCTACGATAAATTAACATATGACAATTTAAGACAACTGTTAAAAGATGCGGACAGATACATTCGAACTAAAGAAGAAATCGGGGATTAGTGTGCAATGGAAAATCGAGTTTTTGTGATTACCGGTGCAGCCGGGAGTGGGAAAACCACGATTCGAAATTATTTACATGATAAGTATGGCATGCCACGTGTGATTACGCATACAACACGACCACCCCGGGAAAACGAAAAGAATGGCGTTGACTATTATTTCGAAACAAAGGACTCTTTTTCTCATAACCATTATTTAGAATCGGTTTTGTACGCGGGCAATTACTATGGGTCATCGTATGAAGGATTGGAGAATGCGTGGCAGAAAAAGTCGTGCGCCTGTATTGTATTGGATGGTGCGGGTGCAGTGACTTATAAGCGTAAACTGGGCGAAAAAGCGGTCATTATTTTCTTAAAAGTAGGGGATACCGAAATTCTAAAAAAACGGATGGAAATTCGCGGTGATGATACAACAATGGTTGCCAAACGCGTTAAGAGTGAGGAATATGCACGTGATTTGGAAATGCCTACCCAGTTGAAAGGAAAAGCATTTGAAATTTTGAATACGGATCTAAAACGGACTAAGGCACAAGTTGACAAGATTGTCGCTAAGTATCCACACGAGGGATAGAATGTTGTTGAGAAGCGTCCTTTATGTTACTATTAATTGTATAGTAAACAGTAATCATTACTAATGTGTAACTCTTGTCAAATGAAAAGTAAAGGTGATTTCAATGCCTGCAGCAATTGAAGAAGCAACGCGTCTATTAAAAACTAATAATTTTAAAATAACCAAACAGCGTAAAGCCATGCTGGAATATCTTGTCGACACAGCCACCAAACGTTTTGTCGAGGTCACCAGCATTGATGATTTTATGCGGCAAACATTTCCAAAAATGAGTCATAACACTATTTATCGCAATATTTCAGAATTTGCAGATCTGGGAATTGTTGAACGCCAGATACAGGGTGATCGGGCTTCGGTGAAGTTTCAGTGCGATTTTCAACACGAACATCATCACCACTTTATTTGTAGCAACTGCGGCAAAGTCATTGAATTAAAAGATTGTCCATTAAGTGATGCTATCACAGCACAACTTGGCGGATGTGAAATTACCGGGCATCTTTTTCAAATCTACGGCCTTTGTCCTGAGTGCGCTAATTTAAAGAATAATTAATCAAAAATTCAAGATTTGTTGATAAAATTGTGCGATAATGTGGTTTACTAATTTAGAGAATAGGAAGTTTTTTGAATGGATAATAGAATTCCGCCATTAGTAACGCCATTTGCAATCTTATCGATTTGTTTGGCACTTGGAGCGACTAACGTAGTGGCTAATAAAGTCACGGGAACTAGTGAGGGAACGCCTACCTCCACTCAAACGACCAGCCAGAAGAATATGACCAATTCGATTTATGGTAAAACGACTCCTAAAAAGGATGATACCAGCAATAACGATAAGGCCAAAGAATCTTCAGAGAAGGCTAAGGAGTCTTCGGAAAAGGCTGCAAAAGAATCGTCGCTTAAAGAAAAACAAAAAGAATCGTCATCTGCTAAGAAAGCATCATCCGATGCTAATGAAAGCAGCGATACGAATACGGATGATACATCCAGCAGTGATAACGGTACAACCGGTACGACAACCAAGAAGTCGGGAACTACGACGAATAAGTCAAATACAAACTCGAAGTCGAATACGGGGACAACCAAAAAATCCAACAATACAACTGGGAACACTGGGACAACAGGCGATACAAACAAAGATAATACGACTGATAATCAGACAACCGGGCAAACTAACGATGGCAACACCGGAAATACAGGAACAACAACCAATAATAGCCCGACAAATTCCACTGGTACAAATAATGACGATACAACAACTCAACAGAATACGACTGGAGGTGGTCAATAATGTTTAGTTTTCTGGATATGATTAATCATTACCTTGGCTACTTCAATATTAACGTTGCGGTTAAAAGTCGAATTTATACGGTTCTGGGATTTTTAGGCAACATCTATTTGTTTTATATCAGCTTTCGGTTTTTACAAAATAAATTCTACTCAAAGGGCTTTTTACTTTTAGCGGTCTCAATTATTTTGTTCTACTTTTTAATTTGTAACTTCTTTTACTACTTTACGAAGAAGCAGCCGTGGTTTGATATTTCTCCAAAACTAGCGAGAATGTTGCATCTTCAGCCTCATGAAAAAGAAATTCAGGCAAACTCCAAGATGGGTAACACAGTGATTCAGGAACCATATAATCGTCAAGATAATGCAGCAAATGGGATCTTTGACGAGCAGCACGTTTTGCCGGCTAAAATTGATGTGTCACCGTCCGAACAGATGAATCTCAATCGATTGGTCGCCCAAATGCAGCAGCAACAGCTTTTTCGAGCTGATTATAATGGTATGGATGATCGAAAACTTTACGAACTGTTGAAGATTAATGGCGGCAAGCCGATTTATGCAATTGGCAAGGGTGTTATGATGCCTTATTTTGAGATGAGACATCAGAATAATGCGTTGATTGTATATGCGGGATTGAATCAAGCTGAGATTTATCCGGTAGGTTCGATCAAGCGGGTTGGCCTACAGTCGATTCGGTCGATTGACCTTTCTGATTTGAAACTTTATTTGGCTTCTGCTGAATTATTTGGCGGACCGTACAAAGAAATCGGCCGGGTTGGAATCCTTGAGCACACCCAGAACTACACATTACGGGTAAGCGTTGCCTATAAGAAACTCTGATAGATGAGAAGCGGCTAATATTAAAATATAACGTTAAGAAGTTTGGGACATCATTTGTTCCGGACTTCTTTTTGATTGGCAAAATTCGAAAAAAGATACTTTTGGACATACACATGTCAGACTCTGATTCAATTTTCAATAGTCGATTTTTATGTTTGTTATGATGTGATTTGAACACTTTTATTGCGTTCTCTTTTCTTTTCACAAGAATTCCTGTAAAATTGTTATACATTAGATAATTTTAACGATCTTTTTCTTTTTCACATTTTGATACAATCAGTTCGAGTGTTGAACTGTTAATCTATCACAGCAGTGTTTCATAGCAAAATAACGGTTAAACAAGACGTGAATGACAGGAAATGTTACATGCCCCTAAATTTAATGTTACATTTTTTTGACCTCATGTCACTTTTAACCTAAACTGGAGATAGATTCATTCTTAGACAATTCTAATATTGTCTACTATTGGAGGAAAATAACATGGCAATGATCGAATTTCAAGATGTACAAAAGTACTATGGCAATTTCCATGCATTGAAAGATATTAATCTTAAAATTGAAGCAGGTGAGACTGTCGTTTTAATCGGGCCTTCGGGTTCAGGTAAATCTACTTTAATCCGAACGGTTAATGGCTTGGAACGGATCCAAGAAGGGAAATTAATCGTTAACGGACAGGATTTAGCGAACAAAAAGACCGATATTAACAGAATCCGTAAAAATGTTGGGATGGTTTTTCAACATTTTAACTTATATGCAAACAAAACGATTATGGAAAACATTATGTTGGCACCACGGATTGTATTGCACCGTAATGAGGATGAGAATCGAAAGATTGCGTTGGAGCTGTTGGATCAGGTTGGTCTTCGAAGCCAGGCCGAGAAGCTTCCGGCACAGCTTTCAGGTGGGCAACAGCAACGAATCGCAATTGCCCGTTCATTAGCGATGCGTCCAAAATGTCTGCTGTTTGATGAGCCGACCAGTGCCCTTGATCCTGAAATGATTGATGATGTTTTGAACGTTATGAAAGATATTGCCCGTGACTCGGACATGACAATGTTGGTTGTTACCCATGAAATGGGCTTTGCTCGTGAAGTGGCCAACCGGGTTGTTTTCATGGATGACGGTCGCATTTTGGAAGATGACAGCAGTGAAAAGTTCTTTGATGGTGAACCAACCAATGAGCGTGCACGACAATTTCTTGGGAAAATTATCACTCACTAAAACGTCGAATTGGAGGAAACATCATGAGAAAGATCTTATCAAAGGTTGGATTGGTCGTTGCACTACTGATCATGGTTGTTTCACTGGGTGCCTGCAGCAGCACTTCCGGTTCGAAACGCGATGTTCTAAAGGACGACAAACAATCCAATACAATTACTTGGGGTGTTAAAGCCGATACCAAGCTATTCGGTCTTATGGATGTGAAGGATAACCAAATCAAAGGATTTGAAGTTGACCTCGCTAAAGCAATGACCAAAGAGATTCTTGGTAAAAAAGGCAAAGCCCGTTTTATTCAAGTTACAAGTCAGACCCGAATGCCATTACTGGCAAACGGAAATATTGATGCCATTATGGCAACAATGACGATTACACCGCAACGTGCCGAACAGGTTGACTTTTCACGTTCATACTTTGATGCCGGACAAGCAATCCTGGTTAAGGATGGCAGTCCGATTAAAAATGTTCGGGACCTAAATCGTAAAGGTGCCGTAGTTCTTGGCGTTGTTGGGTCAAACTCAGTTCAAAATATTAAGAAATTCGCACCCAAAGCACGAGTACTTCAACTGTCTGATTATTCTCAGGCACTAACTGCGCTGAAGTCCGGTCAAGGTGATGCCTTAACAACTGATAACGGTATTCTTTACGGGATGTCAATCGAAAACCCGGGTTATTCCGTTGTTGGCGGAACCTTTACCAAGGAGCCATATGGAATTGCAACAGCTAAGGGACAACGACCATTTCATAATGCAATTAATCATGCATTGACGAAGGTTGAAAATTCCGGTGAATATAATAAGCTCATTTACAAGTGGTTCCATAATGTTAAAGGCTTTGATATGAAGGGGGCAGAACGATGATAAGCATTTTTCAAAATTACGGTGGTGAATTGCTCACCGGGCTTGGTCAAACGCTCTTATGCAGTATCATTGCGTTAATCTTTGCGTTGATTATCGGTTCTGCATTTGCGATTATGGAGACCATGCCAAACAAGTTTGCCCGGGTTGTTGCTCGAGTTTATATTGAAGTTTTTCGAAATATTCCATTATTGGTTATTACAATGTTTTTCTACGTTGTCATTCCAATGTATATCGTTAAGATTAGTGGGTTTGCATCAGGGACCGTCGGATTAACATTGTATTCTTCGGCATTTATTGCCGAGACGGTTCGTTCAGGGATTCAATCTGTTGATCCCGGACAAATGGAAGGTGCGCGTTCAACTGGGTTATCCTACTGGCAATCCATGAGATACATCATTTTACCGCAGGCATTTCGATACGTCATTCCACCACTGGGTAACCAATTCATTAACCTGGTTAAGAATTCATCGGTCCTGGCCTTCGTTGCCGGCTTTGATTTGATGTATCAGGCAAACGTCATTGCATCTGATTCATTGCAAAGTATGAGCACGTATATGTGTGTCGGCGTCCTATATTTAATTTTGACGTTGCCGTTGAGTTATTACATGCGTCATCTTGAAAAGAAATTGGCCTAAAGGAGGAATGATAATATGCTAACAGTTTTAGGTGCATATTCATGGGTTAATATCAAGTTCCTTCTAGAGGGAGCCTGGGTAACGATTCTCGTTTCCGTTTGTTCAATTGTCTTGAGTTACATATTCGGTGTAATTCTTGGCGTTACCCGTTACGTTCAAATAAAGTATTTATCAGCGATCGTCGGTTTTGTCATTGACATTATTCGTAACTTACCATTGATCCTGATTATCTTCTTTACCTACTTTGGATTGCCTCATCTTGGCTTTAAACCCGATCCGATTTGGGCTTCGGTTATTGCAATGGCAGTCTTTGAAGCGGCAATGGTTGCCGAAATTGTTCGTGCCGGAATTGCGTCTATTCCGACTGGACAAATGGAAGGTGCCCGTGCAAATGGGTTGTCCTACTGGCAGGCGTTATGGTACATTGTGTTGCCGCAAGCAATTCGAAATATGATTCCAGCGATCGTCAGTCAGTTCATTTCCTTGGTTAAGGATACGTCATTGGCAACCATTATTGTGTTACCGGATCTAATGAACCATGCACAAATTATTTACGGGCAAAATACAAATTATACGATTCCAATGTTTCTTGCACTAGCAGTCATGTACTTCATTGTTTGTTACTCACTATCATTATTCTCGAAGTATCTGGAGAAAAGAATCGGTGGGGGCAACAAGAAGGGGAAAGCCGATGAGGTTGTGCAGGATGCAAGTGACGCTTAACTCATTCGACTTAAAATTGTAAAACATTGTGATGGTAGCCTGTTATTAGGCTGCATAAAATACAAAAAGATTGACTGTCATTTTTTGATAGTCAATCTTTTTGTTTAATCAAGGACTTCAATTTCTTTAACATCGGCAAACTCGCTCATTTTTTTAATAAAATTATTTGAATTAACCTTTTTCTTTAGTCTGACAGTGACTGCCAATGTGAAAGAATCCGGATCATATTTAACAATTCTCATCTGGATATTTAAACTGCCGAGTGATTTAAGCCTTTCAGGTAATTTCTCCATTTCCGTTAATTGTCCAGCCAGGGTCACCTGCAAACGCAATAGTGACCGATTTGGGTATCTCTTTAGTGCTCGGATTCGGCGGACAATCGTTTGGGTCACTAAGATGCACAATGTTCCGGCAATCCCAATGATGTACATGTCAGCGCCCACGGCCAAGCCAATCGCAGCGGTAGCCCAGAGCCCTGCAGCTGTGGTGAGGCCGTCAATTTGATTGTTTCGGGTCATAATGGCACCCGCACCGATAAATCCGATACCGGTTACGACACCGGCGGCAATTCTTGAAGGATCCACACCAATGTTGGAATGGCCAACCAGATCAAAGAAACCATATTTTGAAATAATCATAAATAGGGCTGAGCCCACAGCAACCAACATGTGGGTTCGAATACCAGCGGTTTTTAGTCGGGATTTTCGTTCGAATCCGACCAATCCACCGCAAACTGCAGCTACCAGTAGTCTAAGAACCCACTCCATTTGATAAAGGATAAAACTCAATTTGTCACCTTCTTACGTATTGATTCAGTGAATGCTTTACAATTCCAATGATAAAGGATTCGGAAATTAATTACTAAAATTAGCACCGGAATCTGATAATGATTGACTGGGCAATCTATTATTGTTTGTAGTAAAAAAGAGTTGGCACGTTTTGCATGCCAACTCTTTTTTTAATCTTAATAACGAGAAATTAACCGTTGCTCTTGACACGATTTTCATTAACGCTGTCATCATCTTCATCGATTGGTGCGTCTTCGTTTTTTGGTTCAACAATGCCATGCTTTTTGGTTTCGTAATAGAAAACAGGGACACCGACAGCAACAAAGATAAAGGATGTTAAAACGCCTGGAAGGTCTGACATGATTTCACTGACAATCACGAACAGTGAACCACCAATGGCCACAATTGGCGTTAAGGGGAATAGCGGTGTTGAAAAGACACGATGTTGGTTTGGATTGCGCTTTCTGAGCAGAAAGACACCAACAAAAGCCATCACGTAGAAGCAATAGACAGTGAAGATACATAGTTCTGAAAGTCGGTCTGCATTTGAGAAGACAATCATGATAGCCACAATGATTAATTCAGCGATAGTTGAAAAAATGGGTGTGTGTGACTTTGGGTGTAAGTATGACAATGTCTTTGAAAATGGTAGTTGATTGCGTTTGGCCATGGCGTACATAATACGTGGGAACGTCATGATCTTACCGTTCATACAGCCGACAATCGAGATGATAATACCAATACTCAAGATTTTGCCGCCCACGTTGCCAAAGGCAGTTGTGGCAATGAATGGAATGGCACCAGTACCCATACTGTGAATTTTTTCAGCAGGAATGGCGCGATAAACACCATATGAAACTAACATATAAATGACCAGAACAGCTAAAATACCGAATGTGATTGCTTGCGGCAACAGTTTTCGAGGATTCTTGATTTCACCGCCAAGGTTGGCAATTAAAATCCAGCCATCGAAGGCAAATAACGTTGCTAAAATTGCGACACCAAAGTTTCCTGCAGATTGGTGGACTTCCGAAATGCTTTGGCCTAACGCACCCTGTTTTCCGAAGAATAATCCGAAAATGATTAAAGCGGCAACCGGAACGAGTTTACATAAAGTTGTAATAATAGCAAAAGTTGCACCGTAGCGGTTGGAAAATAGATTTAAGATACCGACCAGAATGATTGTTCCAATAGCAATTAAAGCATTGTATTTACTTGGAAAGCCGAAAAAATCCGACAGTAAAATAGCAAGGTAGGCACCTAACGATGCGATCATCGCAGGCCCGTAAATGACAATTTGCATCCATCCGGACAGAAATCCCCAGATTCGGCCGTAGATTTTTTCCATGTAAACATAAAGACCGCCGGTTTCGGGCATTTGGGAGGCAATCTCGGCAATTGTTAAGCCGGCTGTGATGGTTAAAATCCCACCTGCAAGCCAAGCTAAAAGGCCCATGGTAGTTGAACCGGCATCATCCAGTACAGCTGATTGACGGACAAAGACACCGGCACCGATAATCGTTCCGATTACCAGTGATAACGCTGACCAGAGGCCCAGGTCCCGATCAAGCGACACTTCTTTTTGTTGTTTCATTGGTTTTCTTCCTCTCTTTAATGACTGTGATGGTCAAATAATTAATTGACTATTATTCCGTTGGTAAAAGGTATTTTTCGAATCGCTTGGCATCGACACTGTTTAGTTCAGCTGTCACGACGGTGCCGTTTTCACGATAGTCAGTTTTTAGAATAGTCGTATTGTCGTTTAAATAGGAAACGATGTCTCCCTTGTCAAAAGGAATTAACAAAGAGCGTGTTTGATAATCCTTGAAGACTTTCTCTTTGATAATATTGGCCAGTTCTTTGAGGGATGGCTGGTCGGTTGCTGCCATGATCAGGTTGTCACCTTCGCGAGTTGGGTAGGCGATATCCATCTTATCGGCTTTATTAAGCGCAACGACCATTGGGATATTATCAACCCCGATTTCCTTCAATGTTTCCTCAGTTGTTTTAATCATCATCTCCCGGTGCGGATCTGAATAATCAACAACCTGAACAAGTAAATCAGCGTTGGCTGCTTCGGCCAAGGTTGATTTAAACGCTTGAACCAATTGATGGGGCAGTTGACTGACAAAGCCGACCGTATCACTCAAAAGAAACGATTTTTGGTCCGGAAGCGATAATTTTCTGACTGATGTATCCAGGGTTGCGAACAGCATATCTTTAACCATGACCTGCTTATCATCGTTGTTGCCAAATAAGTTGATCATGCCATTCATGATGGTTGACTTACCGGCGTTGGTGTAACCTACCAAAGCTACAGTCGGTGTGTCGCTCTTATCACGTTGTTTACGTTTGGTTTGGTCAGCCTTACTGGATTCTTTAAGTTCACGATTAACATGGGTGATGCGATTTTCCAATGTTCGTCGGTTTAACTCGTATTGTGACTCACCAGCACCACGGTTGGTAAACCCGCCGCCGCTACTGGTACCGGTTTGCTGGTCGAGACGCTGGCTGGCACTGGTATGAAGACGCGGCAGTTGGTATTTTAATTTGGCAAGTTCAACTTGTAGCTTGGCTTCCCGCGATTGGGCCCGGTTGGCGAAGATTTCCAAAATCAAACCGGTCCGGTCAATAATTCTGACCTTGGTTGCCTTTTCGATGTTTCGAATCTGACTGGGTGAGAGTTCATCGTTTGCAACGATTGTGTCAACACCGTCATCGATAACCACTTGAGTGAGTTCTTCAATTTTTCCTTTACCGAAGTAGGTTGCCGGATCGGGTTTATCTAATTTCTGAATCAATGTTTCGACTACTTCCATATTGTTAGCTTCGGCCAAGTTGTTCAGCTCGGTCATCGAATAATCAAAACTGTTTGGATGTTGATTAAGCCCGATGGTTACTACTGGTGTCAGTGTTTGTGTTAAGTCCAAATGTGTTCCTCCTCTAAAGTTCGTGTTCAATTATAGCACACAAGTGTAAAAATATAGTAGACAATCTCTTTTTTGATATGACATTGTAATTGTAAGCGATTGACGTAGGATTAAAATATGATTTGAAAATGTAGGTTGGCTTGGTCATGCTAATAGTAATTTAATGATGATGTGGCAGAATTCTTCTTTTTTATGAGCTGAAGTGTACTGGAAAAGCTATTTATAAATATCCGAATAGCTATTGATTTTAATTAAAATTTAATCTAGAATCGACTATGTTCTCATTTTTTAAAATACATATTCGAAAGGGTGCATATATATGAAGATAAGGTCGTTTGCCAAACTGGGTGGTGCAATTGCACTTTCCGCACTGGTGTTAGCTGGGTGCGGATCCAACAGTTCACAATCCAAGAAAAAAGAATTGAACTGGGTCCAACAGAGTAACATGACAACGATGGATATTTCAAAGGTAACGGATCAAATTGGTGCGCAGACTTTGAACAACTCTAATGAAGGATTGTTACGAATGGCCGAAAATAATAAGGTGATTCCGGGTGTAGCGAAAAACTATACTGTTTCAAAAGACGGTAAAACCTGGACGTTTAATTTGCGACATTCCAAGTGGAGTGATGGATCTCCTGTTACGGCTAAGGATTTTGTTTATTCATGGCAACGGACAGTCAATCCAAAGACAGCCGGTCAATATGCTTACATATTTGCAAACATTAAGAACGCTACTAAAATTAATTCTGGCAAGATGTCACCGTCAAAGCTCGGTGTCAAAGCGGATGGCAACTATAAATTAGTGGTCACGCTTGAAAAACCGCAAAGTTACTTTAAATATTTGGCTGCAGACGTTGAGTTTTTCCCACAGAAGGCCTCTGCAGTTAAAAAATACGGATCCAAATACGGAACAACCAGTAAAGACATGGCATATAACGGTCCGTTTAAGATGACCGGTTGGACAGGAACCAATGATACTTGGCATTTGGTTAGAAACAAGAACTATTGGAATGCCAAGAAGGTTAAACTCGATCAGGTCAATTTTCAAGTCATTAAAACGCCCGAAACTTTCCTGAACCAGTATCAGGATAATAAGGTTCAGGTGACGCCGTTGGTTGGTCAGCAGGTCAAACAGTATAAGACTAATAAAAACTATGTTTTGAGAAGCAACGCGGCTACTTGGTATCTTGAAATGAACCAGCATAAATACAAGTTCTTTAGAAATATTAACATTAGAAAGGCCTTGTCGCTAACAATTGACCGAAAACAATTTACCGGTAAAGTTTTGGCAGACGGGTCAATGCCGGCTAAAGGGTTTGTTGCCGCTGATATGTCAACTCATAACGGACAGGATTATGCGGATGCAGCCTATGAAAAGGATGCAGTAGAATCAAACCTGGCACTTGCCAAGAAATATTGGGCAAAAGGGCTGAAACAAACTGGTAAAAAGTCGGTTTCCTTTAACCTGATGGCTGATGATACCGATGCCGGTAAGAAGACAACCGAATATCTTCAAAGCCGCTTTACCAAATTGCCCGGTTTGAAGATTACAAACGAAAACATTCCATATAAGACACGTTTGGCCCGTTCACAAGACGGTCAATTTGATATGGTTGTCACCGAGTGGGTTGCGGACTTTCCGGATCCGATTACTTTCTTACAGTTAATGCAATCGAATAACGCTTATAACAATGGTCCATGGCAGAATAAAGAATATGACAAGTTAACGACCGATGCTGAAGGTCGGGATGCCAATAAGCCAAATGCTCGTTGGAATGATATGGTTAAGGCGGGCAAGCTGCTTGCTAATCAGGAAGGGGTCATCCCACTGTATCAACAAGCTCAGCCACAACTTGTTAAATCAGGCGTTAAAGGCATTCAGGCATTTCCAACTGCACCATTATGGGATTGGAGTAAGGTTACGGTTAAATAATTGAGAATAACGTTTTTTTGATTATCTTTTCTTTTAGTGAGTATGAATATAGAAAAACGGCAGAGGCATTTTTCTGTCGTTTTT
>Ga0214925_100576_pt1 | contig 15176 bp, 10 predicted proteins | sample Stichaenrichment_FD_168299 | JGI IMG/M metagenome (GOLD analysis project Ga0214925, IMG submission 168299) | Xylose enriched microbial communities from anaerobic bioreactor in Madison, Wisconsin, United States - 63SRT | ecosystem: Engineered > Bioreactor > Anaerobic > Unclassified | place: USA... | reverse complement strand
GAGCGCCGACACGGCGCCCGGTACGGTAAGATTGTCCATGGGTCTTCCTTCCTCTTCGAACGTAGACAATCCGAAGGTTAGGGAGACCCTTCCCTTAGGTCAAACCAACAGAAACGTTATGCCGACCCACGCGGCCGCAAGGCGCCACCGGGCGCCGTCGCGCAAAGTCTTACGCAAGCCTCGCGACCAGCGCGTTGATTCCCCTCACGGCGACCCTCACCACAAAGGTCATCACCAGGGCGAGCGCGAGCGCGCACAGCACGATTATCCAGTGCTCCTGCACGTGGATGTAGTGGTTGCAGGTCTGGACGCAGAGCTCGTGCACCATGTAGAACTCGAGCTCGATGCCGGCAAGCTTCCTAAAGGGAACGGCGGAGAAGAACGAACTCACCCAGCCGCGGCACAGCACAAACGTCAGCACCAGCCCCGTCGCGAAGACCATGCCAAGCGTCCTGCAAACGAGCAGCGGCGCCGTCACGTTGATGAGCCATACGTAGAGGAGAAGCGCGGCCACCTCGACCGCGGTCTGCACGGGCTTGCCGGCGGCGACGGGCCCACGGCCCTGGCGCCAGGCCAGCAGCAGGCAGCCGCAGACATATGCCATGAAGTAGTCGAGCAGGCGCACGGGCGGGAAGGTGTGGACCGCGATCGCCACCGTCCCGTGGCCGACGGCAAGGTCGATCAGCGCCCTGAGGACGATGGTGAGCGCGAGCATCAGCCAGACCCTCCGCCAGGAGCCGCCGCTCTTCTCCCTTGCGCGCTGCACCACGTACGACATGAACGGCGTGAAGGCGTAGCACACAAGGAGGTCGCACAGGAACCACGACACGCCGTTGAACGCGAACATGGTCTTGGCGTCCCACACCTGCAGCATAAAGAGCTCGAGCACCGCGGCGATCTTGTTCTGGCCCAGCACCCAGCCCGTGACGCCAAGCTCCCCCAGGACGATTGCCAGCACAAACGTGACGATGTGCACGGGGTACATCTTGCGGAGCCTGCGCTTGAAGTTCTCGTACGTCTCCTGCAGCGTGTAGCTGTACGTGCCATAGTGGCGGACCGCCTCGAGGATGCCCGAGCACGCGAAGAAGAACTCGACCATCCTGCCGCCCAGGTCAGGCCGCGTGAGGACCCCCGTGTGCCAACAGAAGATCGTGGCGAGCGCAATCACCTTGAGGCCGGAGAGCGAGTTGATGCGCTCGCGCCTGATGTCACCTTGTGCTAGTTCCTGCATGCAAACCCTTCATAACGAGAAACGCGACAACCTTGGCGGCAACACGTGCCCACTGGCAACCCGTACCTACTGCTCCATCACGTTGACGCCGTCGCCAAAGTCCAGGATCACCGGCAGGTGGGTGTAGCGCTCGTCCTCGGGCGGGAGCTTCATGTAGTCGCCGTAGAGGCTGGTGAGGTAGGCGTCGCAGTCGTGCGGTGCCATGACCGTCATCCCGTCAAACTGGATGTCCCGCACCGGGAACAGCACGTCCGTCTTGTACTTGACGCGCGTCGCGTAGCAGGCGTCCACCCACTCGTCCCCCGGGTGCGAGGTGTCGAGCGCGCGGTCGAAGTAGCGCTTCATCATGCTGGGCGTCCACAGCTGCGCCACGGTCTTGTGGGCAAGCTTGCAGCCCAGTGCGAACACGTCGTGCAGGGGGCCCTTGGGGACCTTGGGGTTCTGGAGGTAGTGGAGGTACATCATGCGTTCCCACCGCGTCGCCTCGCGGCGCTGCGACTGGGCAATCTTCGGGTTTTCGTCAAGAACTCTGTACGGAAAGACGTCTACAAAGATAGACTGCTCTAGCCCAGCCTGTATGGCAAGTTCATCCACGAACCTCGTCCCATCGCGATAGACCTTTGGCCAAAGGGAGTAGTAGCCCGGCGTGTTGCTCCAATCACGAAGCGAGTAGCCGTCTGGAAGCTCGGTCTTGGCAATCTTGCAAAACCTGTTGAAGTCGTCGTATGGCATGCCCACGTCGACATCGTCGTCCCACGGGATGAAGCCGCCGTGACGCACGGCTCCCAGCGTCGTGCCCGCGTCGATAAAGTACGTAAGCCCATACTTCCTGCAGAGCTCGTCAATCACCTTGAGGATTCCGCGCTCCTCGTCCTGAAGTCTTTCTAGCGCGCCATTGGGATACGGTCTTCCAGACATCATTCTTCTCCAACAAAGTCAATGTATCGTAAGGGGGGAAAATTTCTAATGATACCCAGCATAACTGGAGCCGTTCATCGCTCAAACATACCCATAATACTCTCCCAAAAGAATGCTCAATGAAAGTTGTACTCTAGGTCGTGAACCAAATAGTAATGCACACATTACGTAATTCGAGTATCTACGCTGGGGGCATGTAGTGGAATCGATTCCTAAAGTAGGCGTGATCCTTCCCGTTTATCATGAGCCGTTGTCCTTTATCCAGCGCGCTGCAGAGTCAATCAACGCTCAGACGTACGAAAACTACTTTGTCCTATTTGTGCTAGACGACCCCACAAACAATGAGGCTTTAACATTCTTAAGGTCCTACTGTGCCACACACAGTGGTTTCAGCTTGAAAGTAAACCCCCACAACATGGGTCTTCCAAAGTCGCTTAATTCAGCGATTGATCAAATCGACTGCGATCTGATTTGCCGTATGGACGCGGACGACATTTCTCATCGCACACGTTTGGAAAAACAGGTCGCATTTCTCGAAGAATCAGATTGCGATCTTGTTGGATCGTACATGAACACAATCGATGAGTCGGGAGCACTTCTCTATACAGTCGTAGGACTCCCCACAAGTCCAGATCAAATCTCCAAAGCTTTAGCCTACAACAACTGCGTCATGCATCCCACGTGGCTTGGGAAAGTGTCTCTATTCAAGAATAAGTACCGGGAAATGCCGTATTCGGAAGACTATGACTTCCTATTGAGAGCCGTTTCAAATGGCGCTCGGCTAGGAAACTGCCCAGAGATACTACTGGATTACACGCTTTCTTCTGGCAGCATCTCTAGATCGAACCTCTTCCGACAATTTCTATACCAAAAAGTACTAACCGGAAATTACCGTATATCGAGACCTTTGAGCGTCGAAGAAGCGCGTTGCATCGTTGACTCACAGTGGTCTCCAGAGAAAGAGAGGCGTTTCACCAATGCGTACCAATGTTTGAATGCATTCATGGGCAGTCACGATATTGGCAGCAAATTTCAGATAATCCCCTCGCTCATCAGCAGCCTCTTGAAATCTCCCGCGTATGTCCGCAAGCTATATCGCTTAGCCATGACGAAAATAATAGGGAGTCGAAGCGCCGCAATTGTACCAGCTAAGAACCGTGACTACACAGAGTGAGACAAAGTAAGGGGCTGTGCATTTGAGATGCACAGCCCCCATCATTTACGAATTCATTTAACATGCTTCCACTGGTCGATCATGCTGGCATACATGTCCATCAGGCCAATCTTGGGCGACCAGCCGAGCGAGCGCGCCGCGGTGGTGTCGAGCCGAAGGAGGTCGCCCTTGCGGAAGCGCTTGGCGGCCTCGGCGTCGACCTTGATCTCGACGTGCGTGCGGCCGTCGCCAAAGCGGTCCGCGACCTGCTCGGCCATCTCTCTGATGGAGCAGATCGTGTCATCATTGGCGACGTTGTATGCCCTGCCCGGCTCGCCCTTCGCGAGCACGGTGAGGAGACCCGTCGCCGCATCGCTGGTCGAGAGGTACATGTTTCTCTTCTCGCCCGTCGTGAGCAGCGTGATGTCCCTGCCCTCCACGCAGTCGCGCGCAAACTCCGCGAAGACGCGCCTGTCGTCGTACGCGACGCCGGGGCCGAAGGTCTGCGCGAGGCGCGCTACCACCGCGTGAGTGTCGAACTCGGAGGCGTAGGCCGCCACGAGAGCCTCGTCCAGGCGCTTGGCCTCGGGGTAGGAGTTCCGCACGCTCATCGCGTCGAGGAAGCCGCCCTGGTCCTCCGCGATGGGGTCCTCGGACTTGTACTGGCCATAGACCTCCATGGTGGAGAGCACAAGCACCCGCGCGCCGACGCGGCGGGCGTACTCGAGCATCGAGCGGGCGCCATTCGTGGTGGTCTCGATCACCTCGACCGGGCGCTCGATGAAGGAGGCGCTGTCCGTCATGTTTGCGCAGTGGACTACGAAGTCGGCCTCGGGGTAACCCTCCGTGATGGGGTCGGACGCGTCCCAATGCAGGAAGGTGACGTCGCCCCCCTCACCGAACAGGGACTTGGCACGCTCCACGTTGCGGACGAGCGCGAGCACCCTGACGTGCCGGACGGGGTCATCCGCGAGCTCATTGTGCGCCACGAGGGAGTAGACGAGCGTCTTTCCGATCAGGCCCGTTGCCCCCGTAATCGCGACCGTCTTACCCTCGAGTTCGCCCCAGGGGACGTCGTCCTGCCTTGCAACCCAAACGGCTCCCTGCCAGAGCGGCGCGTTCTTCTCGACCGTCATTGGTTCCTTCCCTCCCAGAGCATGCGCATGTCCCTCTCGTCCACGAAGGACTTGAACGCGAAGTAGTCGGTTGGCGTCGTGACCTTGATGTTCTCTGCGGGCCCGAGGACCGTGAAGACGTCGTACCCGTAGTAGGACATCAGGCTGATGGAGTCGACGAAGTCGCGGCCCTCGTCGCGCGCCTTGAGGTGCGCCGCGTAGAGCTCGTTGGTGAAGAAGCCCTGCGGGGCGCGCGCCAGGAAGCAGCGCGAGCGGTCCTCGACCTTTACGACCTTGCCGTCCTCGTCCTGCACGATGACCGTCTCGACGCAGGGCGCCGTCGTCGCGACGCAGTGGTGCTCGATGGTCGCGTCGATGCAGTCCGAGATCGTTTCCACATTGATGAGCGGGCGCACGCCGTCGTGCACGAGGACGATTGCCTCGTCGTCCTCGGGATGGTGCGCGTGGATCTCCTCGAGCGCGTTGAGACGGCTGTCGAATCCGGTCTTGCCGCCCGGCACAATCGTGATGGGCGTCTTGTAGTCCTGCCTGCGGACGATCTCCCTGAGGTAGTCGATCCAGTCCGGCAGGCACGCCACGGTGATGCCCGTCACCCTCTTGCACTGCTCGAAGTGGTCGAGCGTGTAGGCGATGATGGGCTTTCCGCCCAGCTCGAGGAACTGCTTGGGCCTCGAGCCGGCGCCCATGCGTCTGCCCACGCCGCCGGCAAAGATGAGTGCGTCGACGGTTCTATTCTCTTCCATGAGCGACCCTCCGCTGCGCAAATGAATTGAGGCCAGTACTCAACTAGCCTAACACTAACGGCGAAAAAGACGCCGCCTCCGCAGGCCAAGTGCGAAGGCGGCGTGATGAAGAGCATCGATGGAAGCGCCTACTCGAGCGCGAGCCAAGCCTTTCTGGAACCGTAGAAGAGGTCGAGGTCAAGATCGGCACCGTAGCCATCAAGCCTGCCGTTCGCAGAATACTGGAAGACCGTCGGACTCGACCACGCACCAAAGTCGTAGCTGTCGGTCCATGGGTTCGAGTTGTAGCCCGTTCTCTTGTTGTTTGCGTACTGCGCCACCCACAGGGGGTAGTCTGCCGCCACGGAGGACCAGTTGTACTTGCGCGCGACGCCCTTGCTCATGTAGATGAGGGGCCTCGCGTCCATGAGCGTGGCAATCCTGTCGAGGAACCTCTTGCACCACTGCACGTCGAAGCCCGTGCCGAAGAGCTTGTTACTCGTCTGCTCCCAGTCGAGCGCGACAACGGCGCGTCCCTTGTATGCCTTGATGGCGTCGTAGAAGTAGTCGGCCTCCTTGATGGGGTCGCCGCCCTCCGCGTAGTGGTAGAAGCCCACGAGCTTGCCGCTCGCGAGGGCCTGGTTCGCCCACGCCGCGTAGTCGTAACCCTTGGAGGGGAGCTGGTCCTTGTAGTGGACGCCCTGCGTCGCCTTGATGAAGACGAAGTCACCCGAGACCTTGGAAACGTTGATGCCCGCCTGGAAGGAGGCGATGTCGAAGCCGTTGAGCTGGCCCTGGTAGGCGAAGGACTTCGCCGTGGGGCCGGGCGCGCTGGAGCCCTTAGTAGTAACAAGTACCTGCACTGCCTCGATGGAGTCCGCGCTCAGATTGGTTCCGGCGTCTGAGCCGTTCCGCGTCCAGCCAAGCCAGCCGATGTAGGAGACGTGGACGCGATACCAGACGTCAAAGTGCTTCTCCATGGCACCCGTAAGCGTGAGGCGGATCCCCTTGAGTGCCGTGTCCTTGGTGCCGGCGTCGGCACCGTCGGACGCCGCGCTCGACCAGTTCTCGCCATCCGTTGACACCTGGTACTTGATGCTGCCGAGGCTGGTGGCGGTGCTGAGCTGGGCGCGGAACCTGTCGACGGTAAGCGACTTGCCCGTGGTGCCCGAGGTGGCGCCGTTGCTCACCGGTGCCTGCCAGTCACCATTGTGAGAACTCGTTGCATAGGTAACCGTGGGCTTCTCGACCGAGGGATAGCTGACCTTCTGGTCGCTGCTGGAGGGAGCTGCGGAGCCCTTCTTCACGAGGACCATCTGCACTGCCTCGACGCGCCCACCAAGTCCCACGGTACCGGCGGTCTCTCCGTCCTTGGCCCACGCCATCCAGCCGATACCGGATACGTGCACCCTGTAGTACACGTCGTAGCTCGAGGCGACGTCACCCGTAAGTTGAACTTGGATCGCCTCGAGCCTGAGACCGCTGCCCACGGTGCCGGCCACGGCGCCATCGAGCTGCCAGGCCTGCCAGCCCACGTTCTGCACGTGCGCCTTGTACTGCACACCACCACTCACGCCGGCAATAGCGACCTTGAGCGCCTCGAGCCTAAGCGACCTGCCAGTCGTACCAGCAGTCGCACCGTTGGAGACCTCAGTCTGCCAGCTAACACCCTGTACATGCGACTGATAGAGGATGGTCGGGCTCGTATACGTGGTGGTTGCACGCTTGGTGTAGTCCGTGCCGTCGCCCGTGGGGATGGCCTGCCCGTGCTTGACCAGGAGCACCTGCACTGCCTCGACCCGCAGGCCCTGACCTGTCGTGCCGGACGTGGCGCCGTTCTTGACCCACGCACCCCAGCCCTTCCCCTGCACGTGGGTGCGGTAGTAGACGTCATAGCTCGAGGCAACGTCGCCCGTTAGCTCGATCTGCACCGCCTCGACGCGCAGCGACCTGCCGGTGGTTCCACTCACCTGGCCGTCGGACTTCCAATCCTGCCAGCCAACGTTCTGCACGTGACTGCGATAGCGGATGCCACCACTCACGCCGCTCAGGCTCATGGAGAGAGCCTCGACCCTGAGGGACCTGCCTGTCGTGCCCGCGGTCGCGCCGTCGGACACGCTCGCCTGCCAGCCTATGTACTGCACGTGGGCACGATAGCTGACGGACGCCTGCACCTGGCTCGTTGTGCTCGTCAGGGCCACGGCGTTGACCCTAGCCGCAGGTGACGCGCTCGCATCTGCCTTGCCGGCAGAGGAGTCGGCCTTGGAGTCACCATCCGCAAGGCCGTCAGCCTCGATATGTGCCTTTGTCATCTGCGCATCCAGGAACGACGTCAGTGCCTCGGAGTTCTCCTTCGCAACCAGCACGACCTCGACGTCGTCAACCACGGCACCGTCCTTCTCGCTTCCCGCGGTCTCTCCATCGGCGGTCCAGCCCAGCCAGCCCGCGTCCGCCACGTGCACCCTGTAGACAATCGAGTACTTCTCCGCGGCCTCGGAATCGAGCTTCAACTGGACGCAGCTCACGTTGTCAGTCGCGGCGGACTGGTCGGCGTCGCCCGCGGCCCAATCGGTCCAGTCAGCGCTCCCCCTCTTGTAGCGAACCTGCACCTTAGCAGCGTCAGTTCCGCCAAACGTAATGGACGAGAAGGACGTGCCGCCGTCCTCGACAGCGGCGTCGTCGGTCCCGAGCGTAGAGACGTCGGTCACCAGTGCGACCGTGCGGGCCTTGGCAGTCGCAGCATCACTCGCCTGCGCATTCGACGCACCGGTATCCGACGTACTCGCATCTGACACGCTGGCGTCAGACGAGCTCGCGTCCGTGGCGCTCGCCGCCTCCGAGCTGCTCTTTACCCTGTTCAGGCTATACGTCACGTCAAGCGACGACGACCCGCCCGAGCCCGCAGCCTCGTCACCATAGGCGCGCCCCGCATGGAACACGCCACCCAAAACAACCAAGAAGGCGGCAAACGCCACAACAAGACAGATCGCCGCGTGGCGTCCCTTAATCCTCAAGAACATGTGATGCCCCTCTCGCGCGCATCGGATACGCATGGCACCACACAATCGGCACCATCAAGGTGTCAGTCTAGCCTTCCCACACGAAAGCTTGCGGCATTGTTACCGTCTGTCTTTGGAACCATAACCGTATCGCTGTCCTTCGCGACCGAAGGGCGCGAGTAGCCCTTTGCCGTTCCCAGATAGAGCGTCTTGCCGTCCGACCAGCGGTAGGCGTACATGCCCGCATTGCTTCCCTGCGAGCCGCTGCCCCACACGAACCAGTTGTCGTTCATCGACGCGACGACGCTGCCCGAGGGAATCTGCAGCCAGATGACGTTCTTCTTGAAGTCTCCCGACCACAGCCCAACGTACGTCTGGGTGGCATCGTCCGTGGGCGAGAAGGACACGACCCGGTACTTGTGGGACGCCCACACGCCCGTCACACCCCAGGTGGTACTGCCACTCTGCACGGTGAGACGCGTCTTAGCAGACGCGAGCGACGCGTCCGACGCCGTGCAGACCTTAGCGTAGTGGCCATCGGCGAGGGCGCCCGACGCGTACGCGACGCCATCCTGCAGCGCAGCTGGGAAGCTGCCCTCCCCCAGGTTCTTGACGTCACCGCCGTCAAGCGGCATCGCCAGCACGTCGCACTCCCAGGACGAGTTGCCCTTCGCCACGTTGGAGCTGAAGAACGCGTACGAGTCATCAGCCGTGGGAACGACCTCGCCCACGATGCCCGGCGTGTCGCTGCAGCCGTTGAGGTCCTCCGCGCTCGCGAGCACGCGGACCTTTTTGGACTTCGCGTCCCAGCAGCTGACCTGCCAATCGTCCACGCCAAACGCGTTGGAGTCGTTCACGCGGGCGGAGCGCCACACGATGCGACTGGCGTTGCCCGTCCCGTCCTGCGGCTCGTAGTAGTCATTTGCAGAAGGCGCCGCGCCAAGCCCCTTGGTGCTCGAACTTTTGATGAGGCTCGCCTGGTACGAGAGCAGGTTGTCCGGGTCGTCCGTCGCGGAGCCAAACACGGTCGAGCTGTCAATGGGGAACGACCCGATCTCGCGGTAGTCGCCCCCAAACTCCCACTCGTCTGCGAGGGTGGCCTCGGTCTTGCCCTCCCCCACTCTCACCACACGAGCGCTCGAGTCGACACCCTCCACGCCAAACGGCAGGCTCGCGTTCCTGCGCTGGCCCGACGCCGACGAGCTGCCGTCGTCGGAGGCCTTGCCCACGAGCACGACCTTCGCCGCGCCGTCGTCCTGCGACGCGGCGCCACGGCCGCTGGCAGCAAAGTGCCAAATGCCGAGGCCCACGGCGCAGACCACGACTGCGAGACCCACGCCAAGGACGACCTTCGTCCTTCTCCCCCTGGGTGATGTAGCTCCAGAACGAGGCGCGTCGTCCTTAACGCCCTGATCGGCACGTACGTCCCCGTCGCTCTTGAAGTGGTTAGCCATGAGAGCCGCCTACCTGGATGTGTAGATGCCGATGTGCTGCCTGCCATCGCGGATGTACTCGTGCGCGAGGTAGGTGTTGGTAAAGGTGCGGAGACTCGGGTACCAGAAGTGCGGCAACGCGCCCGCGTAGAGCGAGCAGGCGGAATCGGCAAAGTAGACCTGGTCAGTGGCCTCGTTGTAGCCGTCAACGACCATGATGTGCGAGAAGGTCGTGTTGCCATGGCCGTTGAAGTGAGGCCCGCCCCTACGCTCCTGCTCGTCCACGCACGTCGCGTAGCCCGTGGAGTAGGACTTGAGGACGGACGACCTCACCGTGGCGTAGCTCGGAGTGTGGTACGTGGTGTAGACGCTCCTGCCGAGCCAGGCGTTCATGCCCTTCTCGAACATGCGATTGGCAAAGCTCGTGTAGCCGTACTGCCTGGTGTGCATGTAGGAGGCAACGTTCTCGATCGAGAGCGCCGTGCCGGACTTGGAGCGCCAGGCGCCCACGTTGCTGAGGACCATGTAACCGGAGGTGGGGCCGCAGAAGAAGCCGTTGGGCTGGCCCACGGCATGGATGTTGTGGAAGTGCACGCGTGCCTTGGCCTTGGTCACATAGGGGCTTGACGTCGAGCCAGGCGCGGCGGCACCCTTGGCGAGCACCTGCATCTCGAGCGCCTCGACCCTGTAACTAATGCCAGTCGAGCCAGCGACGGCGCCGTTCTTGGTCCAGCCAAGCCAACCGTAGTCCTGCACGTAGGCGCGGTACCAGACGTCGTAGTACTTGGCCATGTCGCCCGCGAGCGTGACCTTTAGAGCTTCGACGCGCTTTGCGGCGCCGACGGTGCCCGAGATGGCGCCATCGGCGACGGCAGCCGTCCAGCCCTTGCCCTCCACGTGCGTGGAGTAGCTGATTCCGCCCGTGATCCCATTGGACTTGACGGTCGCCTTGAGCGCCTCGACGCGGAGGCTCCTGCCGGTGGTGCCACTCAGGGCGCCGTTGGACTGCCAGGCCTGCCAACCGACGTTCTGCACGTGGGTGGCGTAGCTCACCGTAGCAGCACTAAAGGACGGAACGGACCACTTGTCGTTTGCCGAGGGCGCACCCGCATCCTTGGCACGCAGGACCACCTGCATTGCCTCGACGCGGAGGCCGAGCTTGGTGGTGCCTGCCACCGCGTCGTCCTTGGCCCAGGCGAGCCAGCCATAGTTCTGCACGTGGACGCGATACCAGACGTCGTACTTCTGGGCGATGGGGCCGGAGAGGCGAATCTTGACGGCCTCGACGCGGAGGGGCTTGCCCGTCGTGCCGGCGTTGGCGCCATCAGCAACGTAGGACTGCCAGCCCACGTTCTGCACGTGAGCGCAGTACTCGATGTGACTGCCGTCGGCATCGGGATTCATGGTGCCCGCAAGCTGGAGGTTGAACGCCTCGAGCCTCTTGCTCTTGCCCGTGACGCCCAGCTGCGCGCCGTCCCTGGCCGTCTGGGTCCAGCCATAGTCCTGAACGTGGGCGGTGCCAGTGACGGAAGCCTCCTGCTTCTGCACAAGCTCGACCTCGATCGCCTCAACGCGGAGGGACTTGCCCGTCGTGCCAGCCATGTCGCCGTTGTAGATCCAGCCGGTCCAGCCCTCGTTCTGCACGTGCACGCGATAGCGGACGTCGTACTCCTTGGCGACGTCGCCCGTCAGACGGATGCGGATAGCTTCCACACGAAGGCCCTTGCCGACGGTGCCGGCAAGCTCGCCGTCCTTAACCCAGCTCTGCCAGCCCGTGCCCGCCACGTGGGCGCAGTATTCGATGGAACCTGAGAGATCGCTCCTCAGCTTAAGCTGCAGCGCCTCGACACGCAGGGCCTTGCCCGTGGTGCCGGCAAGGGCACCGTCCTTTGTCCAGTCCCGCCAGCCGACATTCTGGACATGGGCGCGATAGTTGACGAGGCCCTCGTCCTGAATGACATCCGAGGATTCAGTCTGGTTGGACTCCGTCGTCGAATCACTCGTGGAAGTGGTTGTGTCAGAGCTTGTGGACTGAGACTCTTCCTTGCCTTTGGTACCTGCATCCTCCGCTGAGGTGGACGCGTCCTTCTCGCCCGTGCTTGCAGACGATGCCGTGGAACTCGAGCTGTCGTCAGTGGTAGAGCTGCTCGTCACCGATTCTGAGTCCGCGGTGTTTTGCGTCGCGGTCGAGTCCACGGCGAACGCCGACACCTGGCCCAGGCTGAGGACCAGAAGCGCGCCGCAGGCGACGGTTGCCAAGTACTTCCTCATTTGATGTGCTCCTCACCGATGCTAGTTGTAGACGACCACCGTGGTGCCCGTCGGGATGTTGTCGTAGATCCACTTAGCCTTGTTGATACTTAGGCGCACGCAGCCCTCCGAGATGTGCATGCCGAGCCTTCCGTCCAGGATGGCGTATGTGCCACGGCGATACAGCACGGAGTGGAACAGGTAGTCGCCGGAGAACTGCGTGAAGTAGTAGCAGGTGTGGTCGCCGCCGCTGAACGAGTAACCCTTGATGCCGACGGTGAACACGCCGTGCTTGGTGGGGGTGCTCAGCTTGCCGGGCGAGCACACGATGTAGTCATGCAGGCTCCAACCACTGCCCGAACGCGAAAACACGCCGACCCTGCAGGCGCCGTAGTTAACCATGAACAACCAGTTGGTCCTGCTGCCATAGCGCTGCGCGCGATAGTACATGTCGGAATCCGCCATGAAGAGACCCTGGTCGCTCGTGTACGAGCGCCACGTCGCGCCAGGGGCGGTGGAGTCCTTGGGCCTCACGACAATCTGGACGGCCTCGACGCGGACGGCGCAGCCAGTGGTTCCCGCATACCCGCCGTTCCTGGTCCAGCCCATCCAGCCGAGCTTTTGGACGTGAACGCGATACCACACGTCGCAGGTCTGCGCCATGCTGCCCGTCAGGCGCACGCGGATGGCCTCGACGCGCTTGCCCTGGCCAACGGTGCCGGCAATGTCGCCCTGGGACTTCCAGCCCTGCCAGCCGACGCCCTCGACGTGGGCGCTGACCTGAACCTCGCCAGTCTGGCCGACGCCGGATGCCTTGACTCGCAGTGCCTCGACCCTGAGCCCCCTACCCGTCGTGCCAGCAACGGCACCGAAGCCCACCCAGTTCTGCCAGCCGATGTTCTGGACGTGAGCCTGATACGTGACGGTCGGCGCGGAAACGTACGGACGATTGGTGTCACCAGGTGCGGCAGCGTTCTTCTCCGTCAGCTTGAACTGGACCGCCTCGACGCGCAGGCCGCAGCCCGTGGTACCCGCGATGGCTCCGTCAGACGCATCGCTACCGGCCTTTGCCCAGCCGAGCCAGCCAAGGTTTTGCACGTGGAAGCGATACCACAGGTCGTGCGTCTGGGCAGCCTCGCCCGTAAGCCTTGCCCTGATGGCCTCGACCCTCTTGGAGCAACCGGTCGTGCCGGACACGGTGCCGTCGCTCGTCTGCCTGTAGCCCTGCCAGCCAAGGTCCTGCACGTGGGAGTTGACCTGAATCGCGCCCTCGACACCGGAGAGCCGCACATCAAGCGCCTCGACGGCAAGGCCCATGCCCGTGGTGCCGGCGGTCTTGCAGTCGCTGAACCAGCCCTGCCAGCCAATGTTCTGCACGTGCGCGCGATACGAGACCGCAGCCTGCTGCTCAGTGCCCGTCTCGGAGGATCCGCTGGTCGAACCCGGGGCGTCCGCGCCCTTCTCCACCAGCGTCACCTGGATGGCCTCGACGCGCTTTCCCATGCCCGTGGTGCCGGCCATCGAGCCGTCCTTGGTCCAGCCCATCCAACCCTTGTCTTGCACGTGGACGCGGTACCACACGTTGTAGCGGGACGCGACGGGACCGTCGAGTTTTATCTTGACTGCCTCGACGCGCAGCCCCTTACCTGTGGTCCCCGCCTGGGCATAGCCGTCTTCGCCATCGGCACTGCTCGACCAATCCTGCCAGCCCACGTTCTGGACGTGCACGCTGACACTGATGGACGAGCCATCGGTCATGTTGCCAAGGGAGAGTCGCAGCGCCTCCACACGCAAGCCCCTGCCCGTAGTGCCTGCGACACCACCGGCAGAGACGTTAGCTTGCCAGCCGATATTCTGTACGTGGGCCGCATAGGCGAGCTCGGGTTCCTGCGTCTGCTCGTCCGTGCTGGCGCTGCTCTGGGAGTCGGCGCTGGTCGCATCGGAGGTCGAGGCGTCGTCCTGACCAGAGGTCGACGGCATCTGCTCGGAGGACGAGCCGCTGTCCTGGCTGTGGCTGCTCGTATCGGTCCCCGTAGAGGACTCCTGCCCCGTCGTGTCCGGGCTCGTGGACGAACCGGTACCAGATCCGTCCTGCTCGGAGGTGCTCTGGTCCGTTCCCGACGTGGTCGTCCCCTGCTCGGTCGTAGCGTTGACATTCGGGGTGGCGTTGAGAGCCTCCGCAAGGGCCGGCGTGGGAATCAGCGCCGCACACATCGCGACAGACGTCAGCGCAACAAGTATGCCCCGGAATCCAGTACGCATGCGAGCCTCCATATGGACAGTTCAGATAAGCATTCAGTCGCCTTGCACATCCCCAATCTTAGCTTAGCGCCACAATGCGTCTTCACATCCGCCGGCCATCTTTCTACAGCCGTAACGGCCTTGCAGTTGCGCAAAGACGAAGTTGGATGTGCAAATCTCAGCCTGGCCAGCGGCTGGAAGAATGTCTTCAAAGTGCATACCGTGCCATTTCAACCAATATTAGTTGCCTCTCATATAAGATAGGACGGGTATATCGCACATCCGAGGAGCGACGCTTTGAAGATACTCGCAGTGATTCCCGCCTACAACGAGGAGGAATGCCTGGCAGACACCGTGAACGAGCTCACGAGCGTCTGCCCCGACATCGACTACCTCGTCATCAACGATGGCTCGAAGGACTCAACCGGAGAGATCTGCGACCGCATGCACTTCAACCACGTGGACCTTCCCGTGAACTGCGGTCTCACATCCGGTTTCAAGTGCGGCTGCAAGTATGCGTATCGCAACGGTTACGACGCAGTGGTGCAGTTCGACTCCGACGGCCAGCACATGCCCCAGTACATCGGTCCCATGGCAAAGGCGATGCGGGATCAAAAGGCTGACATCGTCATCGCATCTCGCGGACTTGCGGGAGGTGGCGCCGTTGGTGCCAGAGGCGTGGGCGCCAAGCTCATCACCAAGCTGATCAAGGCCGGGACCGGTCAGACGATTACCGACCCCACGTCCGGCATGCGCATGTACGATCGCCAAATGATCGAGACCTATGCTAAGAGCTTCGACCTCGCCCCCGAGCCAGACTCCATCGCCCTGCTCATGCGTGGCGGCGCGAAGGTCGTCGAGGTGCCCGCCCGGATGAGGGAGCGCCAGGGCGGCACGAGCTATCTGAGGTTCTTCAGCTCAATCTCCTACATGGCACGCACGTGCCTATCTCTGCTGCTGTTCCTTTGGTTCCGATAGGAAGTCAATAATGAGTCCAGTTCTTCGTCTAGTGCTTATCGTTGGCGCAGTCATCGCACTCGCAATAGTCATTCGCTCCGTACGGAAGTGCCGCATGACCGTTGCAGACTCAGTC
>Ga0214925_100569_pt1 | contig 15407 bp, 16 predicted proteins | sample Stichaenrichment_FD_168299 | JGI IMG/M metagenome (GOLD analysis project Ga0214925, IMG submission 168299) | Xylose enriched microbial communities from anaerobic bioreactor in Madison, Wisconsin, United States - 63SRT | ecosystem: Engineered > Bioreactor > Anaerobic > Unclassified | place: USA... | reverse complement strand
TACGCGAGCTGGGTTCAGAACGTCGTGAGACAGTTCGGTCCCTATCCGTCGCGGGCGTAGGAAATTTGAGAGGAGCTGTCCTTAGTACGAGAGGACCGGGATGGACATACCGCTGGTGTACCAGTTGTGCCGCCAGGCGCATCGCTGGGTAGCTATGTATGGATGAGATAAACGCTGAAAGCATCTAAGTGTGAAACTCGCCTCAAGATGAGATTTCCCATTCCTATATGGAAGTAAGACCCCTGAGAGATGATCAGGTAGATAGGCTGGAAGTAGCAGCGCCGCGAGGCGTGGAGCGGACCAGTACTAATCGGTCGAGGACTTAACCAAGTCAACAACGTAGTTGTTTCGAGAATAATTGAATAATATCTAGTTTTGAGGGAAGAAGTTCTCTTATAGTGTGGTGGCGATAGCCTGAAGGATACACCTGTTCCCATGCCGAACACAGAAGTTAAGCTTCAGCACGCCGATAGTAGTTGGGGGATCGCCCCCTGCGAGGATAGGACGTTGCCACGCGAGTTGTGGAACCCAGTGATTGGGTTCCACTTTTTTTGTAAATAAAATTATTTAGGGGCACAATGAGTAATTGCAGTTGTTGGTTTACTACAGTTAAAAGAAATCAAAGCTGTTAATCTTACCGGGCCGTAGCTTCCCACTAGTGTGCCTGTGTGCTATGATGAATAGGTATGACAAAGCGGTTAAAAACTAGTTTAAGAGAGAATGGATGGAAGTCGTATGAAGAAATATCGTAGCTATCGATTAAGCCTCGGCTGGCAGATTCTAATTGGTCTGGCTTTAGGGATTGTCTTGGGGGCCGTATTTTATCAAAATAAGTTAGCCATTACGGCCATGCAGAATATCGGCAATATGTTCATTGGGTTAATTCAAATGATTGTTTTGCCGATTGTGGTTTCTTGTTTGACCGTTGGTATTGCAAACATGGGTGATATTAAACAGTTGGGGCGTGTCGGTGGTAAAACGATCATTTACTTTGAAATTATGACCACCATTGCGATTGCCCTGGGGCTGCTGATTGGAAATATTTTCCACCCCGGCGACTTTATCAACATTCACCAATTACATAGCACAGATATTAGCCAATACGTCTCCTCGGCGAAATCTGCTAGCAATACAGGAATTTGGTCCACTTTGATGGGCATTATTCCGACTAATATTTTTAAATCATTATCTGAAGGGGACATGATGCCCGTTATCTTCTTCTCTGTTTTCTTCGGTTTGGGAACTGCGGCGATCGGGAAGCAAGGACGAATTATCGTTGACTTTCTCGATGCCGTATCACAGGTTATGTTTCGGGTCACTAATTGGGTCATGCATACAGCTCCCATCGGAGTATGCGCCCTGATCGGGGTCACCATTGCACAAATGGGTTTGTCGGCCTTGGCACCACTGGGGTACTTCATTATCTTAGCCTATGGGACAATGCTGTTATTCATCGTTGTCTTTATGGGAATCGCTGCCCGAATGTTTGGCTTCAAATTAAGTGACTTGCTTTATGTGATCAAAGATGAGGCGGTCTTAGCCTTTTCGACAGCTAGTTCTGAAGCAGCATTACCACGATTAATCGATAAAATGGATAAGTTTGGGGTTAGTCAAGGGATTGTATCCTTTGTTATTCCCACGGGATATACGTTTAACCTGGACGGTTCGGCCATTTATCAGTCATTGGCCGCGTTGTTCTTAGCGCAGGCTTACCACATCCATTTGAGCTTAGGTCAACAGATCACCTTACTGGTGGTGCTGATGATCACGAGTAAAGGAATGGCTGGTGTACCAGGTGCCTCGTTTGTGGTGTTACTGGCAACAGTCTCAACGATTGGAGTCCCAATGAGTGGGTTGACCTTTATCGCGGGGATTGACCGGCTGGTCGATATGGGACGGACAGCCGTGAACGTGGTTGGTAATTCCTTGGCAACGGTGATTATTGGGAAATCAGAGCACGAATTTAGTGAAGAGAAGAGTCAAAGCTATCTCCGCGAGTTGCGAGCAGCGAAGGTAAAATAAAAAGAGCCGCCATTTTAACCAATGGCGGCTCTTTTTGAGTTCAAACGTGTTTTAAATACCAGCTCATCAATGTTCAGCTGCTAGTCTTGCGGGGTGATTCCCATCAGCCCATGGGAGCTAGCGGCGTTGCAGTGATAACCGTATTGGTTTGGTATTAGGATTCGTATCGATCAACTTTGAGTAAAAGCCAACTCGTTGAAACGGCGTCAGTTACGTTATGTGTTCCTCCCTGTTGGGTTCCCCCAGTAGTGAAGCGAACGTGAACGACTAGCACGTCAATGCATAGCGGTCGTCAGTTGCCGAGAAAGACCAGTAACTCTAGCTTGCGTTATCCATCGAGTGGGGCGAATCCAGCTGGCGCACAAACGAGTACGAGAAATCCAGATGCGTTGCGGTCGGTTGCAACGCCGACAGCATCTGAAGTAAAGTGGCCAGCCGATTCAGTTTAATCGTGGTTAATCGAACCACCGCATCAAGCTACGGTGTCCGGATACGGGAAAGCTAGAGTCGCTCTCCTCAAAGCGTCAACCAAGAGGGATGAACGGACAATAACTTTCCCACCAGCGAGTTATAACACGCTCCAGGATCATCTATAAGTTGCGTTGTCATGTTCAATCACCTCCTAAATTGGGTCAACAGTGACAACTGTGGATAAATAAAAAGCACTTAGCCACAACCAGCTAAGCGCACCAAAAAAATTGTAAACGTGTCTAGCTAGTCGTTGAGTTTTAGCACTATACGGCGTAGTTAATCACTTAACAGCTACGTTAGATCAGGCCTTCGATTGACCTGAACAGCTGACTCATTGGCGTTTCTCGACGTTTCTGAGCAGTAGCATTTTCCGCATAGGAGCCTCACCTAACAGCTTCTATTTATCCTATGTGTTAATGCTAACCGATTTTCAGAAAGAGTGCAAGAAAAAAGTATCGGTTACAGAAAATAATTATTATAATGAGCCAACCCCAACGTTTATCCGTTGATGGTAAAAGAATTATTGCTCCTAGTTTAGAATCATTCTTGATTTAATTGAGATAAAAGATTACCCTAAGAGTGTGCTTAATTTTACTAAATGAGAGGAGACATGATGATGAATTATATTGGTTCAGTGTTACCCGATTTTCAAGTCAATGCGTTTCAAAATGGTGAGGTTAACTCACTGACGCGGTCAGATTTGATGGGGCATTGGTCGATTCTCTTCTTCTACCCGGCTGACTTTTCTTTTGTTTGTCCGACCGAGTTGGGTGATTTGGCTGATCATTATGATGCGTTTCAACAGGCTGACACAGAAATTTACAGTATTTCTGAAGATACTGAGTTCGTGCATCAAGCGTGGCATGAACAGAGTGCCGAGGTTGGTAAAGTGACGTACCCAATGATAGCCGACCCTGCGGGGGTTTTGGCGCGGCACTATGACGTTTTGAATGAGCAACTAGGTCAGGCGTACCGGGGCGTCTTCATCCTTGATCCACAAGGCACTGTCCGGTCGTATACGGTTAATGATATGGGGATCGGCCGTAATGCTGGTGAAATTTTGCGGACATTGCAGGCTGCCCAATTTGTGGCCGAACATGGAGACCGGGTATGCCCAGCGAACTGGCATGCTGGTGAGCAGACTTTGAAACCGGGAACTGATTTGGTTGGTAAGATTTAACATTTCCCGGGTTAAGCTAGTCACCATTAGTTCAAACTTAAAAAATCGGTCAATCCAGTAGTTCATACTGAGTTGACCGATTTTTTCATGAGGTGCTAGATGTTTTTAGAGAAGGATTACTTACCTTCATCGATAGCAGCGTATTGTTGTTGATACCAGCTGTCCCAAGAATTATCCTTCAAGGAGCCGTTGGTGTTGTATGGCAAATTGATCGTTTGAAGAATCGCCAAGAATAAATCCCGTTTATTAGTTAACACGTCAGTTGCCAGTTGTTGGGGTTGGAAATACTGGTTGGCATACAAGTACATGTTGATGTCGTTCATGGCGTAGTCTACCTTATACTGGGCGATGATTTCCAAATCATTTGTCCGGTAGTGGCGTAAATAAAAGTGGGCGAAGTCAGTTAGTGCAGTTTGTTGTGCTGGTTCGTCCAAGTCAGTAATGGTTAACTCTGTGTCTTGCAAAGTTGAAGACCTCCTCAAAAATCTGGGTCGTGACCAGTGTCGATCGATGCCCTATTTTTATTATATGGCAGATAGATGGATGCGGTAAAGTCCAGTGGCCCTTTTTTTTCACAAACTAGGCCGTGTATAATGGAATTAAACGGAAAAAGGGGTTGGACAGGGATGCAGGTATTGGTTGTGGGCGCTAATGGGCAGGTTGGTCGGTTATTGATGCAACAGCTACTAGCCGCGGGTGATACCCCGGTGGCGGGGTTGAAGCCGACCGAAGATGGTGAAGAATGGGCTGATCAGGGATTGATGGTGTGTAAAATGGATCTACTAGCCAAGCCAGAGCAATTAGCTAGCGCTATCATGGGTATGGACGCAGTGATCTTTGCAGCGGGATCTGGTGGTCAAACTAAAGCTGATATGACATTATTAATTGATCTCGATGGTGCCGTTAAAACCATGCAAGCGGCTGAGATTGCCGGAGTTTCGCGTTTTTTAATGATCAGTATGTTATTTGCGGAAGATCGTAATCGCTGGGCCGATCCGTTAAAACCGTTGTATGTTGCGAAATTTTATGCTGACAACTGGTTGGTTCGCCAGACCCACCTTGATTATACGATTGTCCAGCCAGGTGCGTTATCCTTTCATGCTGGTACGGGCTTAATCAAGAGTGATCCTTTGGCGGTGGGAAGCGTTCCACGCGCTGACTTGGCGGCCTTTCTAGTGGCAGCACTCCATGCGCCACAGACGATTGGGAAAACCATTCCGTTATTGAGTGGGGATCAATCAATAGCGCAGGTGATTGACCAATTATGAGCATAATGATCGCCAGGCGGCAACATTCTTGGTAAAATAAGGGTAGTAATTGAGAGTGACTGTCAGTATTTTTGCTAAGGAGGTTACGGTTATGACTGAGAATGTTGTATTAGCCCCACCGGAAGCCCTGGAATTAGCGAAACATCTGGATGAATGGGCAAAATGGCGGCAGACCCATGACCGGACCACTGCCGACATGGATTGGGACCAATTTATTTCGAAGAGTCGTGAGAAGGCACAGTGGCAGGCTGGCTTAGCTACCGAAATTGACCACTGGGAAAGCCCCCATGCGATTCAACTGGCTTTAACGGATAACTTAATGGGGACCGCTCATGGTGGTCACACGCGGCAATAGGTCGCTAATAAAAAGGTCGGCGCATCAGGCGCTGACCTTTTTTTGATGTCGATAGTACAGTTCGAAAAATAAGACCATTCCCCCAGCGGGCCGGGCTTGGGCGCTGGGACTTTTCGCTGGGCTAGGCGAGTTTGCTTTAACCGTTCACCGAATGTCATGGCTGGATGTCTCACTTTTAGTTTTAGTCTAGCAAAGCGCAGGGGGCTTGCCTAGCAAAGAGTCTTTGCATCGTTGATAAATCAATGCTTGATGCTAATCGTTCTTTTGCTTATTGAGTTTATCTTCGCTGATTTTTAAGCGATGGGTGAGATGACCAAACCACAAGATAAACCAGATGAGCCAAGAAAATAAGGCTAGACTACTAAGAGTAGTAGCCACACTCGGTGATACGGGCCACCAATAGGTCGCCACAAATGCGCCGGTGATCAATAAGTTACTAATCAAGGAACTTAGCCAACCGGATTGCCACCGTTGTTCAGCTGGCGGTAGGCTGCTGAGTTGTGCCTCGAATTTTTGCATGAATAAGACGCCTAGCAGATTAAAGAAGACTGCCGCTAGGATGACCCAACTGCCTAATTGGCTAGGAAGAAAAAAACGTTAGGATAATCAGAAACAAAAAGTTTAGAATCTGCATGCTCTGATAAATGGGCCGTAGTTTACGCAAGATTTCGGATTTGCGTAAATAATCTAGCATACCGGTGTCTTCTTTTATCAAGATATCTAAGCTTAACCCGTATAGGTTACTCAGTGTAACTAGACTGTCAATATCGGGGAAGCTTTTACCCGTTTCCCAACTAGAAATGGTTTGCCGCGACACCGCAACCTGTGTAGCCACAGCCTGTTGGGTGAGCTGATGATCGGCACGTGCTTGTTTTAATTTTGCTCCTAGTGTCATAAAATCCCCCCTGAAGTTGAGCTAAGCATAGCAAATTTGATGGCTGATGACGAGCTAAGTTTGCTTGCAAAGCGGTTGTGACGGGGATTATCGGGGATGAAGACGCCCGTGTTAAGATGAGGAGGACCTTTAACGTGGGCGTCATAATTATTTGGCCTTTAAGTCGTGAATGCCGTGACTGAGACTTTCAATTAAAAAGGTCGCAAAGAAAATCACGTAAAAGACAGCGCAACCTAGTTGAAGCAAATCGGCCAGGAACATCAAAAATGAAACGATTTCAATGGTGATAATTGGCCCAGCCAGATAAGCCAGACCGCGGAACCATTTGGAATAACTTGCGAATAGTTTTTTCATGATTACGCCTGACCGTTAGCCACCAATCCACCATTTATCTTCCACGGGAAGATAAAGACAACCTACTTGATGAACGTCTATGGATAAAAAGGGATCTGTGGCTGATCCGACTAATTGGACTTCTGTGGTGTTGGGGTGACTGAATTCATAGGTGGTGACCTGATGATACCGGTCACTAGATAATTGGGTTCTCACCGCCACAGCCGGGGAACGATATCCGGCGAGGTAGAGGCGAGCACTCGTTGAAGGGGTCAGCAGGCATAATAAGCTCAGGAAAACAGTGCCACCCAATAGCCAGCCCAGTGATCGATCCTTTGCTGGGCGGCCGAGACATACACCTGCGAGTAACCAGAAGGTGATGATTGATAGAATAGGGATAACGGGGGCCAGCTGGCTACGGAGAATACCAATAACTGGTAATAGCAAAAGGAGTAAGAGCCCACTAAGGCCTAATTCATGGTCTTACTTCCAATGGGCGAGACTCCAGACAATCCAAACCAATAAGCCTAGACCACTAAGGAGTAAGCCAATAGCTTCCCCAATTGCTGGGTTATCGTCGATCATAAAGACGTGATCTAACCGCCACAGCCATGTTACCCAAATCCCATACAAAAAAAGCGTTAACGTGCCACGTAGCAAGAGTTGTTCCATTTGCACTAGCCTACTTTTTATTCGAATACCGCATGAAGGCCATCGGCATATTATTTATTATACCAAACGATTACCTCCCTGTGCGATACCACAAAAACGCCGCTAACCACATCAATAACAGTGGGTTAGCGGCGTTTTGATTACTTAATCGAGTCAGTCATCAGTCTTATTGTTCTTCGTACCATGAGTAGTGGAAGTTACCTTCCCGGTCGTTACGTTCGTAGGTGTGGGCACCGAAGTAGTCCCGTTGTGCTTGCAGCAAGTTAGCTGGCAAGACTTCGGCACGGAAGCTGTCGTAGTAAGTGATAGCAGCTGATAAACTTGGAACAGGGATACCAGCTTGAACGGCCATCGCAACCACGTCACGAATGGATTGTTGATACTTGCCGGCGATATCCTTGAAGTAATCGTCGAATAACAAGTTGCTCAACTTAGGGTCCTTGTCAAAGGCATCGGTGATGTTTTGCAGGAATTGGGCCCGGATAATGCATCCACCACGCCAGATTTGTGCTAGTTCACCGAACTTCAAGTCCCAATCGTTGGCTTCAGAAGCAAAGCGCAATTGTTCGAAACCTTGGGCATAACTCATCAACTTACCAAAGAAGAGGGCTTGACGAACTTCTTCGACAAACTTGTCCTTGTCAGCGATGTCAGCTTTGCCTTGCTTTTCAGCAGCAGGTAAGACCTTCGAAGCCTTAACCCGTTCGTCCTTCAACATAGAAATGTAACGGGCATAAACGGATTCCGTGATAACCGATTGGGGAACTTGAACGTCCAATGCATCTTCGGAACTCCACTTACCAGTCCCTTTGTTGTTCCCCCGGTCCTTGATGGCATCGATGATTGGCAAGTTCTTGTCATCACCTAAGTCATCCTTACGAGTCAAGATATCAGCCGTGATTTCGATCAAGTAGCTATCGAGTTCACCCTTGTTCCATTCCTTAAAGATGTCAGCCATGTCATCAACGGAGATGCCCGCAACATTACGCATAATATTGTAGCTTTCATCGATCAGCTCTTCATCACCATATTCGATCCCATTGTGGACCATCTTAACGTAGTGACCAGCGCCGTTAGGGCCGATGTAAGTCACACAAGGCTTGCCATCTTGAGGTGCCTTAGCAGCAATCTTTTCCAGAATTGGTGCAACTAAGTCATAGGCTTCTTTTTGACCACCAGGCATTAAGGAAGGACCTTGTAAGGCCCCCAGCTCACCACCGGAAACCCCCATCCCAATAAAGTTGATCCCGGACTTGTCGAGTTCAGCATTACGGGCCATGGTGTCATGGAAGTTGGTGTTCCCACCATCAATCAAGACATCACCTTTATCAAGCAATGGTAAGAGTTCATGAATAACGGCATCGGTTGGCTTACCAGCCTTAACCATCAATAGAATCCGCCGTGGCGTTTCCAATGATTTCACGAAATCTTCAACCGTGTAGCTAGGCACCAGCTTCTTTTCGCTGTGATCCTTCATAACTTGTTCAGTCTTGTTAGCGGAACGGTTGTAAATTCCGACCGTGTAACCGCGACTTTCAATGTTAAGGGCTAGGTTCTTGCCCATAACAGCCATACCAACAACACCAATATTTGCTTTTTGATCTGCCATTAGTAACCTTCCTTTTCGTTTCAAAATTAATAACGGACTTTCCAACAGTTAGTGTAGCATTGAACAATTTGAAAGGAAACTCATTTGTCTCATTTTTTGAAAAAAAGTGAAAATTGGTCTAGCTAAATAAAAATTAGTGCTGGTTTTGATAATCGCGGACATTGCGGGCAACCTTGGCTAACAATTCTTCCAAAAGGGCCGTCTCGCCGGTTGACAGGCCTTGGGTACCCACGGATAAGATTTGTTGTTCATAGTCTTCTAACGCTGGATACATCGCTTGTCCTTTGGTAGTTGCGAGTAGCGGCCGACGCTTCTTATCGTGGGCATCGATTCCACGGGTGACGTATTGGGTTGCGATGAGCTTGCGGACGGCGCGTAAACAGGTCGATGGATCAACGTGCAATTGAGTAGCTAGTTCGGCCTGGGTGATGCCAGGGGTTTCGATAATCCGCATTAGAAAAATAAATTGATTGTTACTCAAATCATTGGCCTGGAACAGTTGGTTCCCCATGGCGGCGGTCGCCCGGGCAATCAGGCCGATGCTACGAAAAGCATTGGGCATAATTTTCTCCTTTGATAGTTGCATATGCAATTAAAAAGTGTAAGATAGATAACCATAGTATACCACAGAGGGAAGAGATTAATCGTGGAATGGCAAGCTAAATCATTTGATGAGTTATCACGAGAAGAGTTCTTCGATATTGCATATGAACGTATTCGAACGTTTGTAATTGCACAACATCGACCATATCAGGAGATCGATGCAACTGATAAAGTGGCTCGGCACATTTTGGGATATCAAGCAGGGCAATTAGTGGCCTATGCGCGCGTGTTTCGCGAAGCGGGCCACGTGACATTTGGCCGAGTATTGACGATACCGGAACAACGGGGAACTGGGCTCGGGCGTCAATTAATGGTCCAAATTGAAGCGGAAATCCGGCGTAACTTTGCCGGAGAAGCCATTAGTATTGAAGCGCAGGTTGATAAGCAGCATTTCTATGAAAAGTTTGGCTACGCGGCAATCGGCGCGGTATTTGATTTTAATGGTACGCCCCATATTCGGATGGACAAGGCCGGTCTTAGGTAAGGTAGCAGCTTGCAGGGACACTTGATTCTAATACGCGTACTAGCATAAAAAAAGGGCCATCACCGATTAAGTATCGATGATGACCCTTTTAAAATTTAAAATACAATCTTTAATTATTTAACCGGTAAATCCATTCGCGGTGGTCGCGTTGAATAAGTTCTTCAGCAGCGGCAGGGCCCATGGAATGTGGTGTGTAGTTCGGGAAGTTTGGTTCTTGTAAGTCCCAAACCCGACGAATTTGGTCAACGAATTTCCAAGCGTAGGAAACTTCTGGCCAACTTGAGAAGTTGGTCCCATCACCCTTCATTACGTCATGGATGAGACGTTCGTAAGGTTCCGGCGTATCCTTAGACTTTTCGGCGCCCACAATGTAGTCCAACTTGATTGGTTCAGTCTGGAAACCAGTATCGTTGGTCTTGGCATTTAATTGTAATGAGAAACCAGCGTGTGGTTCAACGAAGATCGTCAAAACGTTGGCTGCCAAGGGGGTGTTTTGAGATTGTGGAAAGGCGAAGATATCTACTAATGGCCGCTTGAAGACAACATCTACTCGAGTGAACTTGTCAGCCAACATCTTACCCGTCCGCACATAGAATGGTGTCCCTGACCAACGGTAGTTATCAAATAATAACTTCCCGGCAACAAATGTTTCTGTGGTGGAATCAACAGGAACGTTGTCCTCATGTCGGTAATCAGGTTGGTCGTTAACGGACCCATATTGACCACGAACGAAGTTGGTTGCGGCGTCCGCTACGTTGTAAACCCGTAAACTCCGTAGAGCCTTAACCTTTTCAGCCCGAATATCTGTATCCGTAAAGGCGACAGGTTGTTCCATAGCTAACAGGGAAACAATTTGCATGATATGGTTTTGGACCATATCACGTAAAGCCCCACTGTTGTCGTAGTAAGAAGCCCGTTCTTCAACACCCAACTTTTCAGAAAGGGTAACTTGAATGTTATCAATGTACCGGTTGTTCCAGAGGGATTCAACCAGTGTGTTACCAAAGCGCAAGGCTTCGATATTTTGAATCATTTCCTTACCTAAGTAGTGGTCAATCCGGAAGATTTGTTCTTCTTCGAAGGACTTGCTTAAGGCGTCGTTTAGTTGTTTAGCGGAATCGAAGTCACGACCAAATGGCTTTTCGATAACTAACCGGTTGAAGGCGTCTTTGTCTGTTGACATTAAGCCTTGGGACTTCAGGTCTTGGGCGATGGTCCCAAAGAACTGTGGTGCCATGGATAGATAGAAGATTCGGTTACCTTGTAACTTGTACTTCTTATCCAATTTTTCGGCGAGTTCCTTCAAGACAGAGTAGTGCGCCGTGTCGGTAACATCGTGTGATTGATAGTAGAAGTGAGAGATAAAGTCACTGGCTTCTTTAGAATCGGCACGGTTACCACTGTCAGCTAAGGATTTCTTAACTGCAGCTCGGAATTTATCATCGTCGATGCTTTGACGAGAGGTGCCGATAACGGCAAAATGCGTCCGTAAGTTACCTTTGCGATAAAGATTGAAAAGACTAGGGTAGAGTTTACGGTAAGCTAAGTCACCGGTACCCCCGAAGAACATGAATAAAGCTGTACGTTCAGTTGCCACGAGATCGTCACTCCTTAAGTGTGATTACGTTAAAAGATTTCTACCAAAATTTAAAACCTGTTATATGATGTTGTCACTACCGGGAGCAAATCCGGGAGTGGCGCAGCGAGTTGTCTAATTGATGTCTAGACCACTTCACAAAGTATTATACGCTATTTCTTTATGAAACGCGATCTTTTTAAAGCAAGAATTTTAAATTTGGACAACCGGTTGCAATGCTTGTAAAACGACGTTTACATCAAAATTCATTTTCATGAAAATGAAAAACTTTTTGTAGAAAACAAATGGAAGCGACTTTCTCACCAATTAGAATTGAAATCGCTACCACTTTAATTTAACAGAATATGGGCATGAGGAATCATTTCACGCTTCTAATGATTAGATTTTAATGTGATTATGAAAATGGTATGCTAGATATAAGTGATGTTAACGACTGATTAACCTAAATGGGGCTGAAAAAATGACCAATTGGCAGGAACGAGAAATAACACGAGTAACGACGGCAACAGATTTATATGACTTATTTGACCGGTTGGGTCTGCGGGCCACGGATTCTTGCTTGGTGCACACCTCATTGAGTGCCTTTGGCTACATTCCTGGGGGTGAGCAGACGTTGGTGACGGCGCTCAAAACGACCTTGTCTCAAGGCAATATTGTGATGCCGGCCCAGTCGGCAGACTATACAGACCCACGCGAATGGCTGTATCCCCCCGTGCGGCAGGATTTGCAGGCTAAAGTGATGGCTGGCATGCCCGCCTATGATCGGACACTGACACCTTGCCACTTTATCGGAATCACACCAGAGTATTTTCGGGCACTGCCAGATACGCAACGCAGTGGGCACCCAACCTGTTCGATGACGGCTTGGGGCCGAAATGCGGCGCAAATTTGTGCAACATCGACGTTGGATTTGCCCTTTGGTGCGCAAGGGCCGTTGCAAAAGCTTTATGATCTGAATGCCAAGGTCGTGTGTTTAGGTACTGATTTTGAAACGGCTACGGCGCTTCATTTAGCAGAATCGACCATTGGCCGCCCGGTTTTTGAAGAACAGGCGCCCATTAGCGTGGCCGGCAAGCCCCAGTGGCGGTCTTATCAAATGGTTGAGTTGGAACCATATGATGATTTTAATGCGATGGGAGCGGCCTTTTGTCAGGCCCATCCAGAGCAGGTCATCCAACAGCCGCTGGGGCAGCACCATCAGGCCAGGGCGATAGGGATGCGGGCGCTGGTCGACTTTGCGCGCGCGTATTATCGGGCAAAAGATCGGCGCGAGATGGGACACTAGTTTTGTAGAAGATTAAAGAGGCACCATCACTAGTGGTTGATTTCTACTAGTGATGGCGCCTCTTTATGGGACTAAGTTGTTAAAATATTACTTTGCCAAGGCCTTCAACGCGTCAAAGTCAGCCTGACTCAGATCAATGTCTTGGGCCTGAATATTTTGCAATTCGTGGTCACTAGACTTAGTGCCTGGAATTGGCAGAATAACGTCAGAACGCTTTAGCAACCAGGCTAACGCGATCTGTGCGGGCGAAGCATTGTATTTCTGCGCAATGTTCGTCAGCGTAGCATCTTTGATCAGTTCACCAGTAGCTAGTGGGAACCATGGAATGAAAGCAATGTGATGGGCATCTGCGTAATCTAAGACGTCCTCGTCTTGCCGATTGCTGAGGTTATACATGTTTTGAACTGAAACGATGGGGGCAATGGCTGCAGCTTCTTTGAGCTGGTCAACAGAGACCTGACTCAAGCCAATGTGCTTGATCTTACCCTCGTCTTGCATGTCTTTTAGAACACCAATCTGGTCGGCCAACGGAACATTCGGATCAACCCGATGAAGTTGTAAGAGATCGATGTGGTCCAACCCCAGCGTAAACAAATTCATTTCAACTTGTTGTCGAAGGTAGGCAGGAACGCCAACTGGTGTCCAGACATCTGGTCCTTGCCGGGTGTTACCAACTTTGGTGGCAACCATCACGTGATTGTCCGGGCGATTCTTCAGGGCATCTCGCAAGTAGAGGTTAGCATAAAAGGGCCCGTAAGCATCGGCAGTATCAATGAAGTTAACGCCGTGATCAATCGCCGTTTCAATCACTTTAACGGCATTATCTGGGTCAGCAACTGGTCCCCAAACGCCGTCACCAGTGAGTTGCATCGTCCCATAGCCTAGGCGATTGACCGTTAAATCGGAATCAAATGTAAATGTTTTTTCCATGCTGAAATACCACCTTCGTAAGAATTAAAATGCTAACATTAAGTTAGTCTTTTTACCCGGGTGGTGCAAACATTTTGGCTCAGTAAAACGCTGGCGTTAAATTAAAGTTAAGCCAGATTAAAAAAGCCTAAACTCCGCGAGATTATGTCACGATTCTGTAAAAAATCTGTTATACTAACAATCGGTTAAAAAAATAAGTGCCGGTGGGTTACTGCCGGTAGACTAAGGGGTCAGGAATAATGAAGAAATTTATGGTTGCTTTGACTGGGTTAGTCACGTTAGCCACTGTTGGCGCAACGGTCCCAGCTACTGCAGTTACCACGGCACATGCCGCAACGAAGTCAACGTATGTCAGCCCAAGCTTAAAGGTTAACGCGATCTACACTACGTCCACGAAGGTTGCTGGAACGGCGACGAAAGGGTCCAAGATTACCGTTAAGGCGACAAAGAATGCCAAGACGAACCTCGCCAGTGGTACAGCTTCTAAGACCACGGGTAAGTACAGTATTAAGCTATCCAAGAAGTTAAAGAAGAACGCTAACGTTTACGTCTACGCTACCAATTCGAAGACGAAGGCTTATTTCTACCGGATTATCCGGGTCCAAGCGGCTTCAACGAAGGCGGCAACGACTAAGAGTACGTCCACGAAGAAGACGACTACTAAGAAAACAACCACGGAAAAGTCGACGACTTCTTCAAAGACTAGTGCGGCCAGCTTTTCTGTAAAGACGCCAACGGGGACGTGGACGTCTAACACGGCCAACAAGTACTCACAAAAGTGGGTCTTCAGCCAAAAGACCGGTCTGAATGAATACCTGTACAAGAATGGTAAGAAGGTCAAGACGTTGGTTTCTTACGCGAAGTACAGTGTCTCTGCTAAGACGCCAACCTTCTGGAAGATTACTTACACACCAAAGGGTTCTAAGACGAAGCAAACGATGTATCTACGCTTCACGTCTGCTAAGAAGTTCAAGGTGGTCAACAGTAAGAACCAGGTTATCTCAACCAAGGCCGGCGTTGCTCCTGCTGCTAAGTGGACCTTCACTAAGGCTTAATTAGAATTAATGATCTAAATCAAAGCGAAACGATCATACCAACCGGTTAGGAAGGGATGATCGTTTTTATTTGGTCACACTTATACGTATCAGTTAACTGCCGGGGGCTGATCAACTATTGGACTTTCACGAACCGACTAGTCACTTCACTCAAAATGGCAGTTTAACAATGATCGTAGCTGTTAAGAGTTTCGGTTTTTAGTGAAATATGCGACAATGAAGCTAGAAGTTCAAAATAAGTGAGGGACAGTAAATGTGGAAAGCCAAAAAAGAGGTCAGTTTAGTGGGGATTCTGTCAGCGACCTTGCTACTTAATGCTGCGGCAGCGTGTATGTGGCCGTTGACGACCGTTTATATGCACAATCAGCTTCACCAGACGTTAGCATTGGCTGGGGTGGCGCTATTAGGGATGTCGTTATGTATGATTGTTGGGAACTGGCTTGGTGGCTGGCTCTTTGATAACTGGTCACCGTTTAAGTCAGCGCTTGTCGGGACGTTATGTTCTTTTATTCCGATGCTCACCTTAATTGTTTTTCATGGGTGGCCGATCTTTGGGATTATGCTCCTGTTTATCGGTCTTGGTGATGGGATTGTGATGACTGTCGTCAATTCTTTTGCGGCGAATATCAAAGAAATTAGTAGTCGGCG
>Ga0214925_100568_pt1 | contig 15457 bp, 11 predicted proteins | sample Stichaenrichment_FD_168299 | JGI IMG/M metagenome (GOLD analysis project Ga0214925, IMG submission 168299) | Xylose enriched microbial communities from anaerobic bioreactor in Madison, Wisconsin, United States - 63SRT | ecosystem: Engineered > Bioreactor > Anaerobic > Unclassified | place: USA... | reverse complement strand
TGTTGAGCACGATACAGACTATTCAATCATTGTAACGCGTCAAATGGATGGTACAACAGTCGTTTTCCCAATTGTTGAGGTCATATATAATGGTGAACAAATTATGACAGCCTTTACACCCGTGAAGCTTGATCCGAGTGTCGAAAAAGAAATGAATCGAATTACCAATGAGATTGCCAAAAATATTGATTATGTCGGCACCTTTGAAGTATCACTCTTTTTAGCAAAAAGTGGATCGATTTACGTCAATCGGGTTGCACCAATTTTAAGTCCTGCTGGTTTTTTGTTTGATTTTGCAGCTAATACGAATGAATTTGAGCAACATATTCGTGCAATTGCAGGATTACCGTTAACCAAAATAATTGTTGGCATTCCAACCGTTTTTCAAGCTATTAGAAAAAAAGAATATCAAAGGGTGCAGACACAGTGGGTAATAAAAGGAAATTGGCATTTTTCCTTTTATGGAAATAAAACTGATAATCCCAATGACTCTATTGGACATATTTTAATCCCAACGAAGTCAATTTCGGACACACTAATGAAAGTCGAAGCAACCAGTATTTGGAATGATATTGATTTTAAATCAAAATATGAGAAAAATTAAAAATGTCGGATTTTCCGGCTTTTTTTATGTTTGTGGGCAAGACGAGCCAAACGTATATTTGGTATAATTAACTCGATACTTTTGAGAGGATGGAATAATTAGTGGTAGAAGATAGTTTATTAAAAGGTCTAAATAAAGATCAAAAAGATGCAGTTATTCACACTGAAGGACCTGTGCTGATTATGGCTGGTGCAGGTAGCGGAAAAACGCGGGTATTGACACATCGAATTGCTTACATAATTGAACACAATCATGTAATGCCGTGGAACATTCTTGCAATTACCTTTACTAATAAAGCTGCTCGTGAAATGCGCGAGCGGGTGTCTAAGCTGCTTGATGAAAGTGGTGATGATGTGTGGGTATCAACTTTCCATGCGTTGTGTGTGCGTATTTTACGCCGTAATATCGATCAATTAGGGTTTAATCGTGCCTTTACCATCGCGGATACAAGTGAGCAGCGAACGTTGGTAAAGCGTGTTTTGCGTGAATTGAATATTGATCCTAAAAAGTTTGACCCAAGAGCCGTATTATCTTCAATTTCAAATGCAAAAAATGATTTATTAACGCCAAAGGCATTTAAGGCCCAGGCCGATAACGATTTTGATCAGATTGTGGCAGATGTTTATGCACGTTATCAAGCTGAGTTGCGTCAAAATGAATCACTTGATTTTGATGATTTAATCATGACAACAATTGAGTTATTTGATCAATTCCCTGATGTTTTATCTTACTATCAGGATAAATTTCATTATATTCATGTTGACGAATATCAGGATACTAATGAAGCTCAGTACCGATTGGTCAATACGTTAGCAAAAAAAAGCAAAAACATCTGTGTGGTGGGTGATGCGGATCAAAGTATTTATGGCTGGCGTGGTGCAAACATGCAGAATATTCTCGACTTTAAAGAAGACTACCCTGATGCCCATGTTACTTTACTTGAACAAAACTATCGGTCAACCAAGACGGTTTTGGATGCAGCGAATGCTGTTATTGCGCATAATTTGAATCGGGCTGATAAAAACTTGTGGACAGAAAATGAGCAAGGCGAAAAGATTTCTTATTATCGGGGCCAGACAGAAAATGATGAAGCACGTTATGTTGTGGCAAAGATTCAAGAAGAAATGGGTAAGCCTAAGCGTAATTACGGGAGCTTTGCGATTCTGTACCGGACCAATGCGCAATCACGTGTGATCGAAGAAACACTTTTAAAGGCCAACATTCCATATACTATGGTCGGTGGCCATAAATTTTATGATCGAAAAGAAATTCGAGACGCACTTGCTTATTTGACATTACTGGGAAATCCAAGGGATTCGATGAGTTTTGAAAGAGTCATTAATGAACCTAAGCGAGGCATCGGCGAAACGAGCCTTGAAAAGTTGCGGACTTTTGCAAACGATCATGGTTGGTCGCTGCTTGAGGCTTCAAAGAATATTGATCTTGCAAATGAAATTTCCAGTCGTGCTAAAAACTCGATTTCAATGTTTGAACAAATAATCAGTGATGTCGCTAAGAAATTGGATACAATGACTATCACTGAATTAACAGAAGAGATTCTTGATAAGAGTGGTTACTTAAGTACTTTAAAATCTTCAAAGTCTTTACAGGCTCAAACCCGCTTGGAAAATTTGGAAGAATTCATTTCCGTTACTCAAAAATATGATCAGGATAATCCTGACCAAGGTGGTCAAGACAATTTAGTTAACTTTTTAAGTGATTTGGCATTGGTTTCAGATCAGGATGACTTAGATGAAAAGACTTCCGAGGTAACGTTAATGACAATGCATGCAGCTAAAGGGCTGGAATTTCCGGTTGTCTTCATCATGGGAATGGAAGAAGGACTTTTCCCACTTTCACGTGCTGCCCAGGATGAATCCGAATTACAAGAGGAGCGACGATTGGCATACGTTGGTATTACACGTGCAAAAGAGAAACTATATTTAACAAATGCTTATTCACGAATGTTATATGGACGCCGACAAAACAATCCTGAATCTCGGTTTGTTAATGAAATTAAGCCGGAATTGATTCAGTACGAGAACGTTAATCAACAAGAGAAACCGTTATCTACACCGTTTGATCGCCGAACTAGACGCGCAACTGCAACAACTTATCATCAACCAGCCCAAAAAGTAATTAAGCCCAAAGGGACTGGAGCTGACAGGTCTTCATGGTCGGTAGGAGATAAAGTGTCGCATAAAGCCTGGGGGACAGGAACAGTTGTCAAAGTTTCCGGGACCGGTGAGGATATGGAATTGGATATTGCATTTGAACAAAAAGGAATTAAACGTCTTTTAGCCGCATTTGCACCAATTACCAAACAAGAGTAAGGATAAAATAAAGGTTGGGGATGACTATGAGTTTAAAAAGCAAAATGGAGAGCGGAGAAGTCTATCGTGAAAGTGGTTTTACTGATCCGATAGATATTAATTATGCGAAGAAACTTGAAAAGCAGCGACAACTTGGAAAACACTTGGCTTTCAAATTTAATCAAACTGATCCAAACGACGAATTGACTAGACAGTCTCTGATGAAACAATTGTTTCATCAGGTTGGAAAACGTCCGTTTATTGAAGGACCGCTTTATACTTCTTATGGGTGTAACACAACTATTGGCGACGATTTCTATGCAAATTTTAATTTAACAATTGTCGATGATATTTCTGTTACGATTGGTAATCACGTTATGTGTGGCCCTAATGTCATGATATCTGTCACTGGTCATCCTCTTGAAGGGCCAAGACGACGAAATGGTGAACAATTTAGTAAAGCGGTTCGTATTGGCAATGATGTTTGGATTGGCGGTAATGTCGCAATCCTTCCAGGAGTATCGATTGGTAATAATGTCGTTATTGGAGCTGGAAGTGTTGTCACACACAATGTTCCGGATAATTCTGTTGTGGTAGGCACACCGGGACGTGTCGTCAAAAAAGTGCCACCAATTAATGAACAGCTATAATGTAAACGATAATTAATGATTAACTAGCAGAAGGTGTTATTGTGGCTTTTGAAGATATGACTGAACAACAGGCTGAAAGTGCCGCACAAGAATTGCGAGAAAAATTGAATAAGTGGGCTGATGAATACTACACTTATGATTCGCCTAGTGTTGAGGATTCTGTATATGATCAAACTTATCAGCAACTCGTTGATCTAGAAACGACCTTTCCTCAAATAGTAACACCGGATTCTCCGACACAAAAAGTTGGTGATCACACGCTTCCCGGGTTTACAAAAGTACCGCATGAGATTCCGATGCTGTCTTTGGGTGATGTATTTTCCATTGAAGAGTTGAAAGCTTTTGCTGACAGACTTTCTGATTCGGAATCTGTGCCATTTGAGTATAATTGTGAATTAAAAATCGATGGATTGGCAATTTCACTAAGATATGAGGACGGCATATTGGTTCAGGGAGCTACTCGAGGAAACGGGCAAATTGGTGAAGATATTACCCGTAATTTAAAAACAATCAAATCAATCCCTCAGCGCCTTAGCCGACCAATTAACATTGAGGTTCGCGGCGAATGTTATATGCCTAAAGAGTCGTTTGTTGAACTTAATCAACAACGGCAAGTAGAGGGGGTAGCACCATTTGCTAATCCTCGGAATGCTGCAGCAGGCAGTTTACGTCAACTGGATTCACGAGTAACAGCACATCGCAAGCTTAGCACTTTTATGTATAATGTTGCTAATTACGATGACTTGGAGTCAGACACCCAAAGTGGCATGTTGGAGGAATTAAAGAAGTTGGGCTTCACAATTAATGCCGACTATCAAGTTGCTCATAATATGGATGATATTGATCAATACGTTGAAAGGTACACAAAGCAGAGGGATACTTTAGCATATGGAATTGACGGGATTGTAATCAAAGTTAATTCACTACCACTTCAGCGATCACTTGGTGCAACTGTTAAAGTGCCAAGATGGGCAATTGCATATAAATTTCCACCAGAGGAAGCTGAAACAATCGTGCGAGATATTGAGTGGACAGTAGGACGAACGGGTGTTGTTACACCCACTGCTGTTATGGATGAAGTGACGCTTGCCGGCACAACTGTTAGTCGCGCATCACTTCATAACCCAGACTATTTACGAGAAAAAGATATTCGAATCGGTGATACAGTTAAGCTGCATAAAGCCGGTGATATTATTCCAGAAATTTCAACATATGTTAAAGACAAGCGCCAAGTTGACAGCCAACCTTATGAGATCCCAACTAAATGTCCATCTTGTGATTCCGAATTAGTACATTTGGATGAAGAAGTGGCATTAAGATGTATTAATCCACAGTGTCCGGCCCAATTGAAAGAAGGATTAACACATTTTGCCTCACGAGATGCAATGAATATTGATGGATTGGGACCCAAAATTATTGCACAATTGTTTAAAAAACACATGTTAACAGATGTTGCAGGACTTTATGAGTTAACATTTGATCAGTTGATGACTTTGGATAAATTTGGTGAAAAATCTGCCGGCAATTTACTAACAGCTATTGCTAACAGCCGTAATAATTCCTGTGAACGTTTATTGTTTGGACTTGGGATACGTCATGTCGGTGCAAAAGCTGCCAGATTAATCGCACAACGTTTTAAAAATATTGATAAGGTTATGGATGCAACAGCGCAAGAAATTGCTGAAATTGATACAATGGGAATGATCATTGCGGATAGTGTTGTCACGTATTTTTCAATGCCGCAATCAAAGGAACTTATTAGTCAGCTAAAGCAGGTTGGTGTGAATATGGATTACCTGGGGGCTACCGATGAAGATTTGAAAGAATCGGATTCTGTTTTTAATGGCAAACGGTTGGTATTGACTGGGAAACTTCAACATATTACCCGTCCTGAGGCCACTCGATGGTTGGAAAATCACGGTGCCAAAGTGAGCGGGTCTGTTTCTAAGAAAACCGACATTGTAGTTGTCGGAGAAGACCCTGGTAGTAAATATGATAAAGCTCGAAACTTAGGTATCGAGGTTTGGGATGAAAATAGATTCGCCGAAGCAATGGCTGATGAAAAGTAACAATGGAGGAATCAATTTTGAAAAAAATATTTCTGGGAATTTCGGTTATTCTAACTGGGATCCTGCTGTCGGCTTGCGGGAGCGTTGACAATTTATCAAATGATACTAATAGTTCTGGAAGCTCGAAAGCAAAGACGCAGCTGACTGGGCAAACAAACACAGGTTATTATCAAGGTGTTATCAAGAATGGTCGCTATCAGACCAGTAAATCACGTGGTGTAAGTGTTCAACAGGAATCAAATCAATTTAATATTAAAGGCTTTGAAAATGGGCTGCTTAATATTTCAAAGAAACAATTTTCTACCAAAAAGTACATTTTTCAAGAAGGACAATATCTTTCTACTAAACGGGTTGAAGCTTGGTTGGAACGTAAATCCAAATCCAATCCAAGTGGTTTAAATCCTAAGCAGTCCAAGTCAACCAATCCAAATACAAGAACCCCAGTATATTTGTCACAAATTGATGAACAGGATTTCATGACACAGAATGGGAAATCTTTGAGTTTACAAGGAATGACCATTGGTCTGGCAATTAATTCGGTTGATTATTATAAAAAGACACAATATGGACCCACTTATGAAACTCATATTTCAAACGCACAGGTTAATAAAGAAGGCAAAAAGATTGCCGGACAGGTGTTGCAACGCTTACGCCAAAATAAGAAACTGAAAAATATCCCCATTGTGATCGCACTGTATAAACAGGCTTCTGATGACAGCCTTGTAGGGGGAAACTTCTTTGCGTATGCTACTAATAACAGTGGGGCAAATACGATTAGCAAATGGACAAAAGTTAAGCAGAAGAATTATGTATTCCCGTTGCAATCCAATAAAAAGGGTCCAAGTCAAAATGATGAGGACTCATTTGATAATTTTAAGTCACAAGTTCAAACGTTTTTCCCAAATCTAAGCGGTGTGACTGCACAAGCTCAATACACGGATGGGTCATTGACAGGGATGAACATAGATATTACAACACAGTTCTATAGTCAAACCGAGATCATTAGTTTCACACAGTATATTCAGAGTGCAGCCCAAAAGTACCTTCCGGCTAATGCACCAATCGACATTACTGTTCAATCTACAGAAGGGATTCAAAGTTTCTTAAGCAGAAAGACAAACGAGAAGAAGTTTTCTGCGCATATCTTTAATAGTTACTAATTTTGCAAGAAATTAGCTTAATTTATATGTTAAAATGAACGTTGTTGCTAAAATTTACTATTTTCAGAAGAGAGAAGGATTTCAATGACTGAAAAGATCTCCGAAGATCAGGTAAAACACGTTGCCGAACTGGCAAAATTGAAGATTGACGATGATCAGCTTCCTTACTTTACCACCCAGTTGGACAAAATTATTGGTTTATTTGAGACTTTGAGTAAGGTTGATACCGATGGTGTTGAGCCGACGAGTAGTGTCACCGATCAAATTAATGTGATGCGTGATGATGTTGCTGACAATTGGAACCAGCGTCAAGCACTGCTTGATAATGCGCCGGATACTCAAGATGGTTACATCAGAGTTCCTACAATTATTGATGAAAGTGGGTCGAACGAATAATGAATTACTTTAACCAATCATTGGCCAGCATTCACAAGCAGTTGGTAAACAAAGACATTTCTGTTGAAGAATTAACAAAACAAACTCTGGATAACATCAAGATGGTCGATGGTGACATTAATGCTTTCCTAACGCTTGATGAAGAAGGCGCCTTAAAGCAGGCAAACAAACTTGATGAAAAGGGAATTGACTCAGATAACCTTTTGTCAGGAATGCCGGTGGCTGTTAAGGATAATATTGTAACCAAAGGATTGAAAACAACAGCAGCTTCAAAAATCCTAGAGAATTTCACACCGATTTACGATGCAACTGCGGCTGAAAAAATTAAAAATCTTGGGACTATCACCGTCGGCAAAACGAATATGGATGAGTTTGCCATGGGTGGTTCTACTGAAAACTCCGCATTCAAGATTACACATAATCCATGGGATAAAACCAAAGTTCCTGGTGGCTCATCAGGTGGTTCTGCGGCTGCTGTCGCTGCCGGAGAGGTTATTGCGGCTTTGGGATCGGATACAGGTGGATCAATTAGACAACCTGCTTCTTTTAACGGCGTTGTTGGGATGAAGCCAACATATGGTCGAGTATCACGTTGGGGGCTGATTGCTTTTGGGTCTAGTTTAGACCAAATTGGACCAATTACTCGAAACGTATCCGATAATGCCACATTATTAAATGCCATTGCGGGTCATGATGACCATGATTTAACATCTTCTACTAAAGAAGTTCCCGACTTTACAAGCACCTTAAACAAAGGTGTTAAGGGATTAAGAATTGGAATTCCTTCAGAATTTATGTCACAAGGCTTAGACGATGATGTTAAAAAGGTCGTTAATGATACTGCTGAAACGTTTAAAAAATTAGGTGCAACTGTTGGTGAAGTATCATTACCACATACAAAATATGGGGTAGCTGCTTACTATATTATTTCATCATCTGAAGCATCCTCTAATTTGCAACGTTTTGATGGTATTCGATATGGGCGTCGTGCTAAAGATGTTAAGAATCTGGATGATCTATATATTAAGTCGAGGTCAGAAGGCTTTGGCGACGAAGTTAAGCGTCGAATCATGTTGGGAACGTTCTCACTTTCAGCTGGTTTTTATGATGCTTATTTCAAAAAGGCTGCTCAAGTTAGAACTTTGATGATCAACGACTTCACAAATGTCTTTAAAGACTATGATTTGATTTTGGCACCAACTGCGCCTACGCCGGCATACGGAATTGGTGAAGATGTGTCGGATCCGATGACCATGTACATGAATGATGTATTAACCTTACCTGTCAATTTGGCAGGACTTCCGGGAATGTCTATTCCTGCCGGCTTCTCAAAGGGACTACCAGTGGGCGTTCAGTTGATTGGAAGACCATACGATGAATTAACTGTATATCAGGCTGGTAGCGCCTTTGAAAAAGATACTGATTTCGCAAAGCAAACACCAAAGATGGGAGGAAATAACTAATGAATTTTGAAACAACAATTGGTCTAGAAGTCCACGTCGAGCTTAAAACAAACTCCAAAATTTTTAGTCCTTCCCCCGTTGAATTTGGTGATAAGCCAAATGCAAATACAAACGTTATTGACTGGGGATACCCAGGTGTTTTGCCAACGACTAACAAAGGTGTCGTTCACGATGGTATTATGGCCGGCTTGGCTTTACATGCCGAAATTGAGCGACGTCCGCATTTTGACCGAAAAAATTATTTTTATCCTGATAATCCGAAGGCTTACCAAATTACTCAATCTGAAACACCAATTGCACACGATGGTTGGGTGGAAGTTGAAGTTGACGGTCAAAAGAAGAAAATCGGCATTGCTGAAATGCATATTGAAGAGGATGCTGGAAAAAATACACATGAATCAGAGCATTCTTTCGTGGATTTAAACCGTCAGGGGACGCCACTAATTGAAATTGTTTCAAAGCCGGATATTGCTTCACCTGATGAGGCGTATGCTTATTTGGAACAGTTACGACAAATTGTGCAGTTTACAGGTGTTTCCGATGTCAAGATGGAAGAAGGCTCCATGCGGGTTGATACCAACATTTCAATTCGACCGGTTGGCCAAAAAGAATATGGTACTAAGGTTGAAATGAAGAACATCAACTCTTTTAATTATGTTCGAAAGAGTCTTGAATATGAAGAACAACGTCAGCAACGGGTTCTGATGTCCGGTGGTACAATCCAACAGGAAACTCGTCGATTTGATGAGACAACCGGCCAAACTGAACTGATGCGTGTTAAGGAAGGCTCGGATGATTATCGTTACTTCCCTGAACCGGATTTACCAGTGCTAACAATTTCCCAAGAGTGGATTGACCAGATTGCAAACGAATTGCCAGAGCCGCCTGCTGAGCGTCGACAAAGGTACGTAAATGAACTTGGTATTACTGACTACGATGCAATGGTTGTCACACAAACCAAGGAAATGTCAGATTTCTTTGATAAAATGATCAGTGCAGGTGCGGATGCTAAATTAGCTGCCAACTACCTGCAGGGAAGCGTTAATGAATACCTCAACGATAATCAAGTTGAACTTCAAAATACTGATATTACACCAGAACATTTGGCAACAATGATCAAATTAATTACCGATGGTACAATTTCTTCAAAAATGGCTAAAAAAGTATTTAAGGCGATTACAAAGGGTGAAGAACCTAAAAAGTTTGTTGAAGAAAAGGGCATGGTTCAGTTATCAGATCCATCACAACTTCAACCAATTGTTGATAAGATTGTTGCCGCAAATCCTCAATCAGTTGAGGACTTCCATAATGGGAAGGATCGAGCAATTGGATTCTTGGTTGGTCAAATTATGAAAGAAACCCATGGGAAAGCTAACCCACAAGTTGTCAATAAACTATTAAAGGATTCTATGAATAAGTAGAAGGTCAGAATTGTTATGCGAAAACGGGCAAGAGTGATATACAATCCTACTTCCGGCAGGGAAATTTTAAAGCAGAAAATGGTTGATATTTTGAATGTTTTTGAACAAGCAGGATATGAAACCAGTGCTTTTGCGACCACACCAGAGAAAGATTCAGCAAAAAATGAAGCGCGTCGGGCAGCCCAAGATGGATTCGAACTTGTTGTTGCTGCGGGAGGAGACGGTACCATTAATGAAGTTGTTAATGGCATTGCCCCATTAAAGAAACGTCCTAGGATGGCTATTATTCCTGCAGGAACAACAAACGACTATGCTCGTGCACTTCATATACCGCGTGAAGACCCGGTTGATGCTGCAAAGATTATCTACAAAAACCAAACAATCGATATGGATATTGGCCGTGCGGGTGAAAACTATTTTATCAATATTGCCGCCGGAGGGCTTTTAACCGAATTAACTTACGATGTGCCTTCCGATTTGAAGACATTCTTTGGATATTTGGCTTATTTGGTGAAAGGTGCAGAACTGTTGCCAAGAATTAAGCCGATTGATATGGACATTAAATACGATGAAGGTGAATTTAAAGGAAAAGCGTCAATGTTTTTCCTGGCTTTGACAAATTCTGTAGGTGGTTTTGAACAGATTGTACCGGATGCATCTTTAGATGATGGAAAGTTTACTTTGATTATCGTAAAGACTAGTAATTTAGTCGAGATTTTACATTTGGCCTCAAAAGTTTTAAATGGTGGTCGACATGTGGATGACCCACGAATAATCTATAAGAAGACAAGAAAAGTGACTGCAAAGCCGGCCAAAAATGGGGATAGAATGTTAATCAATCTTGATGGTGAGTATGGTGGCGATGCGCCAATGACTTTTGTTGATTTAAAACAACACATCACGTTTTTTGCAAATCTTGACGAAATTCCGGATAATGCTTATTCTGAAGAAACGGATGAAATGAAACAGGTTGAAAAGAACTTCGTCAAAGGTGTTGACAAGTTGCCCGATAAAGAATAGTTTAATAGGTTGTTGAAGAAAATTGCGATTCGAATTCTCGACTCGCAATTTTTATTTATAGGTTAATAAAGGTGAATAAATGAAAATACAAGTACCAGTACAAAAGAATCAAAAATATGATGTTGAAGTAACGGATTTGACTTACCAGGGATTAGGGGTTGCAAAGATTGATGATTTTCCGATTTTTATCGAGGATGCGCTTCCTACTGAGTTAGTAACGATTTTAGTGACAAAAGTAAAGAAAAATTTTGCCTTTGGAAAAGCACTAAAAATCAATCAGCAAAGTAAAGATCGGGTTAAACCAATTGATGGTGCTTATACCCAAACGGGAATTGCACCATTGCAGCATTTGGCTTATCCGGCACAATTAGAATTTAAGCGTCATCAAATTCAAAACGATTTTAACAAAATGAAGCTTGACGTTGAAGTATCTCCAACCATTGGAATGGACAAACCTTATCACTACCGAAACAAAGCGCAAATTCCTGTTAGGATGTTAAATGGACGTTTACAGACAGGCTTTTATCGCAAGCATTCCCACGATTTAGTACCGATTGAAGATTTCTATATTCAAGATCCGGAAATTGACAAAGCCGTTGTCATTGTGCGCGACATCTTAAGAAAGTTTCAGATAACACCGTATGATGAGCAAACTCATCGTGGAGTTATTCGGAACATTATGGTTAGAAGAGGTCATTATTCTCATGAAATGATGATTGTATTGATCACCAAGAGTAAGAAGTTGCCAAGTGAAGCAGAAATTATTTCCGAAACTGTTAATCAACTTCCTGAAGTTAAAAGTATTGTGCAGAATATTAACCCTAAAAACACAAATTCTCTCATGGGTAATCAGAATAAGGTACTTTGGGGTAAAGGAACAATTACAGATCAGTTGATGGGATTGGATTTTGAAATTTCCCCCAACTCATTTTATCAAGTTAACCCTATCCAAACAGAGAAGCTTTATAAATTAGCAATTCAAAAGGCGCAGCTTAATAAAGATGATATTGTGATTGATGCTTATTGCGGAATTGGGACCATTTCTTTATCGCTCGCAAAAGTTGTTAAAAAGGTTTACGGTGTTGAAATTGTGCCGGAAGCCATTGAAGATGCCAAACGGAATGCACATATTAACAAAATATCAAATTGCAAGTTTGTTGTTGCTAAGGCCGAAGAACAATTAGGTAAATGGCAAAAAGCCGGCCTTAAACCTGATGTTATTGTTGTTGACCCGCCTCGCAAAGGATTGGATGAATCACTGATTGAAAGTGTCGCCGAGATGTCGCCTCAACGGTTGATTTATGTGTCTTGCAATCCGGCAACGCTTGCAAGAGATGCTAAGTTATTTGCTGAACATGGATATCAAATTAATCAACCAATCCAACCAGTTGATCAATTTCCTCAAACCGTTCATGTTGAATCAGTAACGGTTTTTGAAAAAAGTCGTTAAAGAATTTTAACTATTAGTCATTGAAAGGTACAGATGAGAACTTCTCGTTTGTGCTTTTTTTGAGTTTTTAAAACCATCAAAAAGAATAACAACCATTTCCAAAATAAAAAATACTGCCCGAATTCACGAGTAATCCCTTTTAAATTAAAAAAGTTATTACTTTTTGGTTATCTAGCCCTTAATGTGCGGCTTATCAATGCAAATGACCATTTTGACAAAAAATGACAAAAATAGAATGAAATCGGTGTGAATACGATTATAAAGGTGATTCTGGCGTTATTTAGTTTTTTGATATTGGCTGTGGTTTTAAGACAAACGTTTGATTGAAAGTTGAATTTTTGTTATGGTAGTAATCGTTATTCTTTTATGAAAAGACATGACACCCTTAGTAGAGTGTCATTTTTTATAGTTTAATTTTGACAGAAGGAGGAAGCACATGACAGAAAAACTTAAAGTGCAAAATCTGACTAAAATATTTGGCAGACGAATCCAGAAAGCACAGGAACTTGTGAAGGCTGGTAAGTCTAAGGCTGAAATTCTAAATTCAGTTGGCGCCACTGTGGGTGTTAATAATGCATCCTTCAATGTAAATGATGGTGAAATATTTGTTATCATGGGACTCTCTGGTAGTGGGAAGTCTACGATTATTCGAATGATTAATCGACTGATTGAGCCAACTTTTGGTAAGATTTTTATTGACGGTCAAGATTTGACCAAATTGGATAAAAAAGAATTACTTAGCGTTCGGCGAAAAAAAATGAGTATGGTTTTTCAAAACTTTGCGTTATTTCCAAACCGCACAATCATAGAAAATACGGCATACGGCTTGGAGATTCAAGGTGTTGATAAAGATGCCCGTCATAAAAAGGCTCATGAAGCTTTGGAATTGGTTGGGCTTCACGGATACGATGATCAATATCCGACTCAACTTTCTGGTGGTATGCAGCAGCGAGTTGGGCTTGCCAGAGCTTTGGCAAATAATTCGGAAATTCTGTTGATGGACGAGGCCTTTTCTGCATTAGATCCTTTAAACCGAAAAGATATGCAGGATGAATTGCTGGATTTGCAAGAGAATTTGCATAAAACAATTGTGTTTATCTCTCATGATCTAAATGAAGCATTGAGAATCGGTGATCGCATCATGATTATGAAAGACGGAGAGGTTGTTCAAATCGGGACACCTGAAGAAATTTTGACACAGCCTGCAGATGATTATGTCGAACGATTTATTGAAGATGTTGATCGAACAAAAGTGTTAACAGCTTCAAACGTTATGATTCGACCTAATACCGTCAATATTGATAAAGACGGTCCAAGAATTGCGATGCGACGAATGCTTGAAAATGAAATTTCATCAGTTTACGTCATGAACAATAAACGACAATTTATTGGAATTGTTGACGCAAGTCACGTGATGGAATTAATTCGTAAGAAAATTACAAAGCTTGATTCAGTTGTTCAACGCGATGTACCTACGACTTCACCAGATACACCGATTACGACTATCATGGAAAAAATTTCTGAAACGTCAATTCCTTTTGCAGTTGTTGATGATCAAAGACATTTGTTGGGCATCATTATTCGTGGTGCAGTATTAGGTGCGATTTCTGGAAATGAGGTGAATGTAAATGACTAATATTCCTCAATTACCAGTTTCAGACTGGATTAATCATTTTGTTAATTGGTTGGAAGGCTTTACCGGATTTTTTAATGGTATTACCAATTTTATTGGGGGCATTATTAATGGATTCCAATGGATCTTTGACTTGATTCCAATTTGGCTATTTATCGTTCTCGTTGTTGGCGGTACCTATTGGCTTAACCGAAAAACAAAGCACTGGACATTAATTGGTTTTGAAGTTATCGGGTTGCTGTATGTTTGGAACCAAGGTTACTGGCGGGATATGACTCAGACATTGACCTTAGTATTGACTTCCAGCTTGATTGCATTAGTTATCGGTGTTCCAATCGGCATCTGGATGGCGAAATCAAAGGTTGTTGAAATTATCGTCAAACCGATTCTTGATTTTATGCAGACGATGCCAGCCTTTGTGTATTTGATTCCGGCAGTTGCATTCTTTGGGATAGGTATGGTTCCCGGCGTGATTGCTTCAGTTATTTTTGCAATGCCGCCAACCATTCGAATGACCAACTTGGGAATTCGTCAAGTTCCTGAAGATTTAATTGAAGCTGCAGACTCATATGGTTCTACTTCTTGGCAAAAATTGATTAAAGTTCAATTACCATTGGCTAAATCCACCTTGATGGCGGGTGTAAACCAAAGCATGATGCTTTCCCTTTCCATGGTTGTTATTGCGTCAATGATCGGGGCAATGGGGCTTGGAAACAAAGTTTACTTTGCGGTTGGAAGAAACGATGCCGGGAGCGGTTTTGCCGCCGGCTTGGCAATTGTTATTTTAGCCATTATTTTAGATCGAATTACACAAGCAATCAATCGGAGCAAATCACCAAAAGCATAGAAAGGAGTTAATAATGAAGAAAATAACCAATAAATTATTAATATTTATTTCGGTCTTCTTTTCCATCATTCTCCTTTCAGGCTGCTCTAGCCAGATGACGAAATATAACCCTAAGGAAAGTGTTGGCAAGCAGATTAACTACACCATTACCGGTATTGAGGCCGGGGCTGGTGAAATGGCCACTACTCAAAAGGCAATGAAAGCTTATGGGCTGGATAAGGGAAATTGGCAGTTGCAAACAAGCTCGACTGCTGCTATGTTGTCCACGTTAGGAAAATCAATTCGATATAAGCAGCCGATCGTGATTACAGGATGGACGCCTCATTGGATGTTTACCAAATATAAACTTAAGTTTCTGAAGGATCCTAAGAATATATATGGAAAAACCGAGGATATCAACACAATTGTTCGAAAAGGCTTAAAAAAGGATAA
>Ga0214925_100567_pt1 | contig 15564 bp, 14 predicted proteins | sample Stichaenrichment_FD_168299 | JGI IMG/M metagenome (GOLD analysis project Ga0214925, IMG submission 168299) | Xylose enriched microbial communities from anaerobic bioreactor in Madison, Wisconsin, United States - 63SRT | ecosystem: Engineered > Bioreactor > Anaerobic > Unclassified | place: USA... | reverse complement strand
AATAATGAATTGATCAAAACTGACTTCGGCATTTTCATCCCCAACATCAGACATTGCTCGGATCACGGCATACGGGACATGATTTTGAAAGGCAACTTGGCCGACCGCAGCCCCTTCCATTTCCGAACATAACGCGTCTGGAAAGTTGTCCTTAATTTGTTGAATCCGTTTGGAATCTGCAATAAACTGATCACCTGACACAATTAAGCCAAAATGGGCAGTCACACCGCTTTCTTTAGCTGCTTGTGCGATAGCGTCCTCCAAATCCTTGGATGCTTCAAACCTGGCCGGAAATCCTGGTAATTGGCCCACCTTATAGTTTGATGCAGTCACGTCAACATCGTGGTAAGCCGTTTCTGTTGAAATAACAATATCGCCAATTGACAATCCATCGCCAATTCCGCCTGCAGAACCGGAATTAATGACCGCGTCAACATGGTATTCATTAATCAGCGTTGATGTTGTAATGCCAGCCTGAACTTTACCAATGCCTGATTTAACCAGTACAACATCCTGTCCATGAATTTGACCCGTATAGAAATTCATCTGACCATAGTTTTGAGCAGATTCATTTACCAATGCCTCTTTTAAAATAGCAAGTTCCTCATCCATTGCGCATATAACGCCGTAAGTCATGATCATTCTCCTTAAACTAAAATAGTATAGTGTCGGCACTTTTTATAATTTGTAAATCATATTAAAAATTTAATTAACAAAGAAAAGAACCAAGTAAACAATGACAATCAAAACAGCTAGAATGCCAATCGTCCAATTTAGCCGCCTATTAATTTTATGCCATCTGGGCGTCTTGAATTGATTGGCATCTGCAATAGCAGCATCATCGCCGAGATTTTGTTGATGTGTCCTCGCATAAGCTCGCTCTACTTCAACTCTTTTTTTGTCTCGTTGTTTAAAATCGTCATCCTCTTGCTGCTTGAGTTTTCGATATTGTTCTCTTGTAAGGGCTTTGGATTCTTTTTTATCATCGGTTACCACTTAAAAAATCACCTACTTTTGCATTAATTGCCAATGCTGAATTGCCATAATTGTTTTTGCATCTTTAATATCACCATTTGTAATCATTGAAACAGCTTCATCCAACGTCTTTTCGATGATTTGCAAAAATTCACCCTTGTCTCTGGGCAATTTATCTTTAACAGGCTCTAAATCAGTGGCGAGATACAATTTCATGTATTCATCCGAAAAGCCTACGGAAGAATAAAACCCAAAAAGCTCCTCAACGTGCTTTGGTGTATATCGAATTTCCTCGTTTAGTTCACGAATAACCGCGTGATGAAAGTCCGTATCGCGATTATCCACTTTTCCTGCGGGGATTTCAATCGTTGTTGCTTCAACAGGTGCTCGCCATTGCTTTTCCAGGATAATCTTATTGTCTTTGGTAAGCGCTAAAACACCAATAGCACCGGAATGATGAACAATTTCTCGAAAAGCCGTTTGACCATCTGGCAACCGGACTGTTTGTTTTTCAACATTGATAATTGCACCATCATAAATGTTTTGAGAATCAACGACATGTTCTTCAAAATCCACAAGATCACCCTATTTTCCATTAATAAATATATTTTACAAACATTCAGTCCTTAATGCAATTATTCACCCGCTTCTTCCACAATTTGTGCTTTAGCAGCCTGTGGCCCCTTTTGGCCTTCAACAACAACATAGCTCACACGAATCCCTGGAACAATCCGCGAATAGTCTTCACCATGAAAGGCATTCTTAAAGAAGAACAGATTGTCTCCCTGATCCTGTGTAATAAATCCAAAACCGTTTTTAGCATTATACGTTTTTACTTTTCCATAAAGCATTTTAAATTCCTCCTGAAGCTTCTTCAAATCAAAAAAGAGGCTGTCCAGACATTTGCCTGGCCTCAACCTCTTAATTGTACTGGTTTACAATTAGTTTTAAAACAGTTTTTCAAATTGTTAAACGATTCTGATTATTTAGCTTCAAAACCTTCAGCAACCGTTTCTGGGAATTCACTACGAACAATTTCAGCACAAGAGTGACAGAAAGTAGGATAGTCACTATCGGAACCAACGTCAGTCCTAACCAAACGACAGCGTTCGCATGTTTTACCCTTTGCCGGCTCAACCAGAAGTGCCAAGCCATCACTATCAAACTTCGTTGCATTATCCGGTGCATCAGTAAAGTCCTTAACTGTCAACTGGGAAACCAGAAGAACCGTTGCAAGATCTACATTTAACGATTCAAAAAGATCTTTCACTTCGGTTGTCGCGTAAATTGTCAACGATGCTTCTGATGCCTTGCCAATCTCTTTGGCATCACGCGCCTCTTCCAGAACCTTAAGCACATCATCCCGATAAGTCATAAACTTGGTCCATTCTTCCAAAATATCAGCCTCATTGTCAAAATGCTGTGGCTTGGGAATATCAGTCAATTGAACAAAGTCTTCAGGTTCTTTCAAGAATCCCCAAATTTCTTCGGCTGTATGCGGCAGGACCGGTGTCATCAGCTTGGTCAATGTCGTAACAGCATGATACATAACTGTCTGCATGGAGCGACGTTTATGACCGTCCTTCTTATCAATATAAACAATATCCTTTGCCATATCCAGATAGAAAGCCGATAAATCGGTTGTCACAAAATTCAGGAATTTCTTATAGAAAGTCAAGAAGTCATACTGTTCAAAACTATCACGAGCCTCACCAAGAAACTTATTAAGCAAAACAGTCATGTACTGATCTTGGCTTTCCATTTCATCAAACGCAACTGCATTTGTCTTTGGATCAAAGTCAGACGTGTTTGCTAGCAAGAATCGCATTGTGTTTCGAATCTTCTTATAAGCATCCGAAATCTTAACAAAGTTTTCCTGACTAACTCGAACATCAGCTGATGTATCAACAGATGTTACCCAAAGACGAACAATTTCAGCACCCATTTTTTTGATAATATCAATTGGTGCAATCGTATTGCCCAAAGATTTACTCATCTTATGGCCTTTACCATCAAGTGTGAAACCTTGTGAGACAATTGATTTATACGGTGCTTTATTTGAAACGGCAACACTGGTAATCAGACTTGAATTAAACCAACCACGATACTGGTCAGAACCTTCAAGGTACATATCTGCGGGATAAGTCAACTCTGGACGAGCTGCCAAGACCCCTTGGTGCGATGAACCTGAATCAAACCAAACATCCATGATGTCATTTTCTTTAGTGAATTTGCCGTTTGGTGAATGTTCACTGGTAAAGCCATCTGGTAATAAGTCCTTGGGCTCACGTTCGAACCAAACATCCGACCCATATTTGGCAAACAAGTCAGCAACATGGTCAATTGTTTCCTGGGTAATAATTGCTTCGCCATCCTCACCATAGAAAATCGGAAGCGGCACACCCCAAACACGTTGTCGGGAAATGACCCAATCGCCACGATTTTTAATCATATTGGAGAGACGAACCTTTCCCCAATCAGGGTAAAAGGTCACATCTTCGATAGCATTTAAAATATCATCTTTAATTTTATCAACAGAAGCAAACCATTGTGGCGTTGCTCGGAAAATAATCGGTTTCTTAGTACGCCAGTCGAATGGGTAACTATGATTCAGCGGCATGTAATCCAATAACAGACCAGCCTTTTTTAACTTATCCAACGCGATTTTATTAGCATCTTCATAGAAGACTCCAGCAAAATCTTCGCCTGATTCTTTAGTCAAATACCCACGATCATCAACGGGTGCAAAGATATCCAATCCATACTTCCGACCAATATTAAAGTCATCTTCACCATATCCGGGAGCAGTATGAACAAGTCCGGTACCGGCATCCAACGTAACAAAATCACCTAACATTGTTAATAGTTTTCGACTATGGTCAAATGGATGTTCAGCAAGGATGCCTTCCATATCACGTCCCTTAACTGTCTTAACAATTTTGACGTTTTTCCAGCCAAATAGGCCTTCATCTTTTTCAAGCAGCTCACTGGCAATGACGAATTTTCGTTCATCATCTTCAGGTTGAACCACTGCATAATCAAAATCAGCATCTACGGTGATACCTTCCGACGCTGGAATTGTCCAAGGCGTCGTTGTCCAAACCACCATAAATGTATTGTCGTCTTCCAAAACACCCTTACCGTCAATGACTTTTTCGCCATAGAAAGCAGATGGTGATGTAACATCATGATACTCAACTTCTGCTTCAGCAAGCGCAGATTCGGATGACCATGACCAATAAACAGGCTTTTTACCCTTGTAAATCAAGCCACGTTTGGCAAATGCCCCAAAGACACGAACCTCGGCAGCTTCGAACTCATGCTGCAATGTGAGATAGGGATGATCCCAATCCCCGGAGACGCCAAGACGTTTAAACTCATCCATTTGGCGTTGAACCTGCTTCATCGCATATTCTTGACAAAGCTTTCGGAAGTCGTTGGTCGACATTTTCTTTCGATCATAGCCGGCTTGGGTTAATTTTTGTTCAATTGGTAAGCCATGTGTATCCCAACCGGGAACGTAAGGTGCCCGATATCCGGTCATTGATTTGTAACGAACAATAATATCCTTAGAAATTTTGTTCATCGCATGTCCCATATGAATATCTCCGTTGGCGTATGGAGGTCCATCGTGAAGAACAAAACTTGGTTTGCCCTCATTTAATTTTTGTCGTTGTTCGTAGACACGATTTTCTTCCCATGCTTTTTGACGTTCCACTTCTTTTACAGGAAGATTACCACGCATTTTGAACTTCGTTTTGCCTAAGTTTAAAGTGTCTTTTACCCGCATTATTTGACTCCCTTTCTCCATTTTAAAAGTAATAGCGTAATAAACTACCGTTATTTGTACACCCTGACAGATCAAACGATACAAAAAAAGATTCCGCCCAAGGGACGAAATCTTCGTGGTACCACCCAATTTTAGGATTTAATAATCCTATCTCTTTATAACAATCGATATGTAATAGAGCTGATCTGTTAAACAACCGGTGACTGCTAAACTTTCACCATCTTTAGCTCGCTAATGTTTCGGTTGATTAATTTCTGGTCTCTGATCGATTTAATTATTATTATTTTTGACTGTCAGGATAAATGACAACTGTTTGCAGTTTATCATCGGTTGTCGGCGTACTTTCAACTGCGTCAGCATTATTACCCTGTTTGTTTCCTGATTCTACATCTGAATTTGTAGGGTTGTCAAGATCTCCAACAACTTTTTCAATATCTTCATAGGTTGTCGTAGGCCCATCTTCGACCAAGTGATCCCAATCAGAGCCCTTAATAACCGCTAATTGGCTTTCAAGCATGACCTCAAGTCGTTGACGGAATACTCGAGTATTTTTCTTGAGATCGTCAGTTTCAATTGCCAGCTTTTTAGCACGTTTAGAAGCCTCTTCAAGAATTTGAGTCGATTTTTCGTCAGCGGTTTTAACAATGTCATCAGCCTTCTTTTGGGCTTCACGATTTGTAATCTCGGCTTCCTTTTTCGAATTGCTCTTAACCTTATCGGCAGCTTCTTGTGCAACTAAAATTGACTGGTTCAACGAGTCCTTCAGGTCATTGAAATACGAGAGTTTATCTTTCGATTCACTCAATTGAGATCTCAAATCCTTATTTTCTTCCAAAATAATCTGATAATCCTTGATGACCTGGTCAAGGAAATCATTGACCTCGTCGATATTGTACCCTCTCAATTTCGTTGAAAATTCTTTATTGTGAATATCCTGTGGACTTAATACCATGATGAACCAATCCTCCTATTTATTCCGGTTATACACACTTATGATAATCCTAATTTTATCTTTTTTCGTCATTCCGGTAATTTCTTTGATGACAATTCGTCCATATCCCCGCACAGAAATAATGTCTTTTGTCGATAATTCAAAATCCGGCCTCGTCGTATCAACCCAATTAATCCGAACATCACCAGCATCGACTAATTCTTTAGCATGGTGACGAGAAATATGAAAACCGTCACTAATCAGAGCATCAACTCTGAGAGAAGAAACAGTTGTTGTTAACGTTTCACTTTCATCAACGGGTGTAATGACCCCTTCTGGTGAGATATCTTCAAGCTTGACTTTAATTTTGCCAATGTGATCAACTTGTGCTTTGACATAATCTGCCATTTCGGATTGCACCATGAACTGCCATTTAAGACCGTCCGTAATAATGTCGCCAACCACATTTCGCTCAATACCGGCACCCATCAATGATCCCAATATTTTTCCATGTGCCAGTGTCGCAAATTTACTTGGATAATCAATCTCAAACGCAGTGATGCGGAAATCATCCGTCTTAGGCGTAAAATACTCAGGATAGACGATTGCCCGTTGCAACTCAGCACCTGAATAACCACCGTAAGTTGAGAAATGAATGCCATCATGGCGATTAATGATTGATTCAAGAATATAGAGTTGTCTGGGATTTAAAAACTCAGTCAAAATAGGCCGATATTCATTTTCAACCTGCCCACTTAAATGGTCAATTGACTCAAGAAACGGCACTTCATCAGGTCGAAAATGTTGAGAAACGTTTGCATCAACAGCCATCGCTAAATACCCCTCTTCTAACTAATACCCATAACCATATCCAATAATGAGATTCCCCAAATAGGTGATACCACCCTGAACTAGGGATAACACAATCAGTGCGACAACAGGCGCAAAACTGATCATCCCAACGGACGCAAAATTGAACAATCGTTCAAACGGTTCAACAATTCGGCCAAGAAAGCGACCAAATGCGGTACCATAAGCATTTGGGAACCAACTCATCAATGCATAGATAACAATTGCCAGCATATAAATGCTGATAAGCTTATTTAATAACCAAACGATAGACGCGATTACAGATACCAATAAAATACCCCTTATCTCTTGTTTAAAACTTAGCTACTTAGTGACCTTAAAATTTTTAGGTGAACAAATAAAAATGTTCTTATCAAGACGATCAATAGTACCATGAATTGCAAACAAAACACCATTTAAGAAATCAACCATTCTTTCAGCAGATTTAATATCAAGCTTACCGAGTTTGATGATAACAGCGCTATCTTCCAATAACTTTTGAGCAATGGTGTCAACATCTGTGTAATTGATGGGTTCAAAAACCACAATATTACGGTTAGTTTCTAAATCTTTTCGTGTTAAAGGCACAACATTATCCACTAGTTTCGCATCCTCATTCTTCGGCTTATCCGATTCCATTCCAAAAAAATTCGCAAAATTAAACTTTTCTGACATGTTTGTTTCCTTTCGAATTTCACCATGCTCAAATAAGCGCCGTCTCTACATTAACTGAGATTCATTATTTATTGTTACGACGACGGTGCTTAAAGAATGGTGGAATATCATCCTGTGAATTATCATTATCAGTTTTGCCCGATTTATCTGAATTGACGTCAGGCTGAAACGGATCAAAATCCTTTTTCTCAACGTCATTAAACTCGTCATTTTCTGGAACAGATGGTCGGGCAGTAGTTGGCTGCTTACGAATATCCCAGTTTCCCAAAGGATCAGTATGACTGTCATTAGCACTTGAATTGCTATTGCTAGTCTCCTGGGAAGAATTACGATGACCATCAAATTGACGGGGGTGTGCACTGGATTGTGGTCGAGCAGAAGGTGAAGCCGTCCGCGTACGACGTGTTTCCAATCTCCCCTGTTCTGCTGCTTTCTTATCGATCCCTGTTGCAATAACAGTTACCCGCACTTTGTCTCCAAGTGATTCGTCAATTGATGTCCCAAAGATAATGTTAACATCACTGGTTGCCGCTTGCGAAACAATATCTGAGGCATCCTGAGCTTCAAATAGTGATAGGTCCGGTCCACCCGTAATGTTCAACAGTACCTGCTCGGCACCGTCAATGGAAACTTCAAGTAATGGTGATGAAATTGCTTTCTCAGTTGCTTTCTTCGTTCGATCTTCGCCATTAGCAGCTCCCACACCCATTAATGCCGAGCCTTGATCTTGCATAGTTGTTTTAACATCAGCAAAATCCAAGTTAACATATCCCGGACTTGTAATTAGATCTGAAATACCTTGAACGCCTTGACGAAGAACGTTATCAGCTTCTTTAAAGGCATCCATCATAGGTGTCTTTTTATCAATCATGTCCAATAAGCGATTATTTGCAATGACAATAAGTGTATCTACATTATCCTTCAACTGTGAAACACCCTCATCAGCATATTTACTGCGCTTAGGACCTTCAAAAGAGAACGGACGAGTAACAACCCCAACCGTCAGAGCACCCTGATCCTTAGCAATTTTAGCTACAATCGGTGCTGCACCGTTACCGGTACCACCGCCCATTCCGGCAGTGACAAAAACCATATCTGCGCCTTCAAGTGCTTCGGATAATTCCTGTTCACTTTCTTCAGCAGCTTTTGCACCTATTTCCGGATTGGAACCTGCTCCCAATCCTCTGGTTAACTTGGGTCCGAGTTGAATTTTTGTTTCTGCTTTAGATGTAGAGAGCGCCTGAACATCTGTGTTTGCAACAATAAACTCTACACCCTTTACATCTGAACTAATCATTGTGTTAACAGCATTACTACCACCGCCACCAACTCCAATGACCTTAATTACTGCACCGTGATTTTCGGTGGAATCAAGTGAATATTCCATAATTATTTTACCTCCGTTTAAGTGCTAATCAAAGAAATCGCTAAAGAAATTTTTGATTCCTTCGCCACGTTTTTTCTTCTGTGTTTTTCGTTTCGGTTTGTCTGATTTACTCGACACAGGAACTTGAGTATCTTGCGGGTCTGTTAGCTTTGGAACTTTTGTTGATGTAGCACCAACGGCTGATCGAACAATCATATCAACATCCGAGAGATCTGAGAAATATGAGACAAGGGACAGTCCAGCTGTAAACGACGGATGCCGCAGTCCCATCTGATCCGGAATATAAACTCTGACATTCGTATTGAATTGATCAGCCGCCAACTCAGCAATTCCCGGAAGTGCGGCAACGCCACCGGTTAAAACGATTCCACCTGGTAATTCAAGTGCTTGAACTTGATCAAGTCGGCTTTTAATTCGATCAAAAATCTGACTTAGACGGGCCTCAATAATTTCAGCTAAGTATCTTTCATCAATGTAGGTTGGCTCAGCTTGACCAACAATGTCTACTGGAAATTGATTATCAGCCGATGCCTGCAGTGAATCGGCATATCCGTAATCTCGCTTAATTTTCTCAGCATTTTCCATTGAGGTATTTAAAACAATTGATATATCTTTTGTAATGTACTCGCCACCCTCGGGATCAGTAGTTGCGTACTTTAATTGGTGGTCGTGAATAACAGAAGCGGTTGTTTGGCCACCGCCGAGGTCAATAATGATGGTACCAAAATCTTGTTCGCCATCATTTAAAATTTCATGACCTTCTGCTAAAGGCGTCAAAACCGTGGAGATAATGTTCAAGCCGGCTTTTTCAACCGCCTTTTTTAAATTGTGCATAATCCCTTTTGATCCTGTAATGAGTTTCCCGCGCATTTCTAAGCGGACACCGACCATTCCCCGAGGATCTTTAATATCGTCAAAGCCATCAACAATAAATTCTTCCGGTTGAATGTCTATGACTTCGCGTTCTTGAGGCAAACTGGTACCTAACGCAGACACCGCCACATTTCGAACATCTTCGACCGTGATTTCACGAGATTGGTCATCCAAAGTGACCAACCCGTTACAGTCTTCAATTCGCAAGATGTTCGCCGGAACACTGACAATAACATCTTTAATTTCAATACTTGCTTTTTCTTGAGCTTGACTTACTGCACTCCTAATAGCTTCAGCGGCCTGATCTATATCAACGATCACGCCACGGCTGAGACCGTTAGAAGGCTCATTCCCCACACCAATAACGTTCAGTTGCCCTTTAACTTTTTCTGCAACAATTACTTTTATTGAGGTAGTTCCTATATCAAGTCCCACATATAAACCCGAATTATCCATATATGTAAGGAACCTCCACATCTAGAATATTTTCTGAACATAACATAAGTTTAACACAATGATAACGACGGAAACAGCCTAATTGACGCTAATAATCACCTGTATTCTTACGACTTAACTTTTGATTCATGCTTCGTTAACGGATAGGAATATGCCCCCACCTCCAAATTGATGATGCTTTTAACTTTCAGCTTTGCATTAATACTTGGGTAATAATCCATTTTGTCGCCAAAACTGGAAATTGATGCAAAAACTTTATTGCCATCATTCATTTGTAAGTATACCCGATCCCGGTTGCTTTTGACCGGTGAATAACTGATCGTATTAATTGCAGCTCGAACCGGGGGGCTGATCCGCCGATATTGTCTGATCGTTCGCCGAAGCGTCCGGGGATTCTTAAACTTTTTCAAAACCGGAAACCCATCACGAGGATTAAGCACTTTATTTTTAATAATAACCCCACTCTTTAAGATAGGCTGGTATCCTCCATCGGTATAAAGATAACCAATTGTCGGATACTCTTCAACTTTAATATGGATTCGATTGAAGTTAACGAGGTTAATCTTAACAGACTGCATTCTTTGACTCCGATTTTTTAATTCCCCAGCAAGTTTATCCGTTTTACCCCAAACACCAAAAAGAGACATACCCTTTTTAACAGGAGAGTAATGCTTAATCTGCTTAATGCTGACAATTTCGTTACCGCTTATTTTGATACTTTTAACTCTGCTGATTGGCGAAATCAAGAATCCCATGGCACAAATGATCATCAGAAATATTATAATAAATGGCCACATTCGTCTAAAGTTCCGAATTTGATAGTCCTTAACGAGTCGACGCTTAATTTTCTTCTTTGGGGAATTAGTCCCCAAAGAAGATTGACCGGAAGCTTTTTGCCAAGGCGTCAGCTCCTCATCATGATCGTTTTTCCTGCCCATAGTTGTTCCCCCTTGTCAGCAAGTGACTTAATCAAAATGATTTAATCGCGGATTCCCCGTTTATCTAACAAATTTAATTCTGTCAAACAAATTAGTTTTATCGCTGCTCACTCTAAGTCCGGTTATCTTATCAATCCACGTGCAATATCCAAAATTTGATCAGCTGAATTGACAACGCCGAGTTTCTTTGAGTTTTCTGACATTTTCTCACGTTCATCCGAGTCATGCATTAATTGATCAATCGCCTTTAATAAATTTTTAGGATTAAGATCGGCTTCTTTAATCATTAATGCGGCTCCCCTTGTGACCAAACTCATTGTGTTCTTCGTCTGGTGATCTGCCGTAACATACGGGCTGGGAATCAAAACTGCCGGAATACCCAAAGCGGTAATTTCCGCAATGCTTGTTGCACCCGAACGACCAATAATCAAGTCAACCTTGGGAAGTACCTGTGGCATATTGTTGATATACGGTAAAATTTTGATATTATCCTTAATTTGAGTCTTACCCAATTTCTCCATAACACCATCATAGCGCTTTTGACCTGTCACAAAGACGACCTGATAGGTTCGTTTATTAAATTCATTGACTGATGCAATAACGGCATTATTGATGGCAGGTGCCCCCTGGCTGCCGCCAAAAATCAGTACCGTTGCTTCATCATCTTTTAGGCCAATTGACGACCATTTGAAATCGCTATGCATATGAGCGACCTGCTGTGCACGCGGATTTCCCGTAAAAATAACTTTTTCTTCCGGGAACTGGGCCTTTGCTTCATGAAAACCAATTGCAATTTTATCAACGTATCGGCTCAGAAAACGATTTGTCAAACCAACGGCGCTATTTTGCTCATGAATGATTGTAGGAACATGTGCTTTGGCAGCTGCGTAAACAACTGCTCCTGAAACGTAGCCTCCTGTTCCAATGACGACGTCCGGCTTAAAATCTTTAATCATTTTTTTTGATTCATGGACACTTTTTAGGAACAACGCGACCGTTTTTAAATTTTCCAAAGACAATGACCGCTTAAATCCTTGAATCCGTAAAGCGACAAATTTGATCCCCTGCTTCGGTACAATGGCGCTTTCCAAGCCACGTTCAGAACCAACGTATAGCACCTCTGAATCAGGTTCCTGTTTCATCAAATCTTCAATAATCGCAAGAGCGGGATAAATATGACCGCCAGTACCACCACCGGAAATAATTAATCTCATTGTTTTTCCTCCTGCTTATGTGTCAATTTCTCAACATCCTTAATGAATTCATCGCCACGTTGTTCAAAGGTTTTGAACTGGTCCCAACTGGCATTGGCAGGTGACAGTAAAATAATGTCTCCAGAATCACTATAATGATAAGCAGCTGGCACTGCTTCGTCTAAATTATCTACCTTGGTAATATTCTTAACGCCGGCTTTTTGTAACGATTCTTCCAGCAAGTCGGCTGTTTGGCCAAACAAAACAGCGGCCTTAACGTGCTGTTTAAATTGTGGCACCATTTTATCAAATGTATAGCCACGATCTAACCCCCCCGCCAAGAGTACAACGGGGTGGTCAAATCCCTCAAGTGCGATTTGAGTCGCCTCAATGTCAGTAGCTTTGGAGTCATTATAGAATTTGCGGCCATCAGCTTCCAATACAAACTGAACTCGATGACGCACACCCGTAAACGTCTCCAAAACATTTGTAATTGCCAGATTAGATTTCCCCAAAATCTTTGCGGTTGCAATTGCAGCAAGCGCGTTCTCGACATTTTGCTGACCCGGCACTTTAATATCGTCAGCATTCATAATAAATTCATCGTTATAATATAATTTGCCGTTTTTTTCGTATGCGCCCCGATCAATTTCTGACGTACGGGCAAACGGGACAATCTGAGCTTTGGATCGCTTGCTTAACTGTCGCCACTCATCAGAGTCAAAGTTAACAACAAAAAAGTCATCTGGTGTTTGGTTCATTGTGATACGCATTTTAGCATTAACATAATTTTTTCGAGTTTTATGATAGTCCAGGTGATTCGAAAAAATATTCGTTAAAACTGCAACGTGAGGATGCAATTTTTTAATTCCAAGAAGCATGAAGCTGGAAAGTTCCATGACTATCGTATCATCTGCTGTTGATTTTAAAGCCGTTTCAGTGGCAGAGACCCCGATATTTCCTGCTGCATAGGCATGTCCCTTTTTACGTTCTTCGTTTAAAATTTTAGTAATCATTGTAACCGTTGTTGTTTTTCCATTACTACCGGTAACACCGATAATTTCGGCATCGGTCATTTGAGCCGCTAATTCAACCTCGGTAATAATAGGCATCTTTTCACTGACAGCTCTGGCAACAACCTCGTTATCATAAGGAATTCCCGGATTCTTAACCATCAGGTCAAAATGATTATCCAAAATATCAGCAGTCTGCTTTCCCGTAATCGTCTTAATACCCCGGTCTTCCAACTCGACTACTTCCGGAAGTTGATCACTTGGCTTGGCATCATTTAAAACAACTGTTGCACCTAATTGCTGTAATAACTCGGCTGCATGTGTGCCACTTTTTCCAGCTCCTAAAACTAGAATTCTCTTGCCTTTATAATCATCAATCATTTTCATCCTGAATTTATCCCCTTTTGTTTCTAAGAAGTTAAAACATCAATTAACTCATTTATCTCAGCTATTGACATATTTTATTTTTTAGATTTAAAAATAGATACTCAAAGAGGTCGGTAGCAAAACCTCAGTCTCACACCAACCCTTAAACAATCGTTATCATACTGATTACCGCTGCAATCAATCCAATACTCCAGAAAACAATATCAATTTTCCATTCAGACCAGCCACACATTTCAAAATGATGATGAATGGGTGTCATTTTGAAAACACGTTTTCCGGTTAGTTTGAATGAAGCAACCTGAATCATAACGCTTGCCGTTTCAAGAACATAGATAATACCGATAACCAAGAGTGAAAACTCATGATGAACCAGTATTGAAACACACGCAAGCGCGCCACCCAAAGCCAGAGATCCCATATCACCCATGAAAATCTTAGCTGGCTTGTGGTTGAAAATGAAGAAAGCCAATAGTCCGCCCACAACGGTAAAACAGAACATTGCAACATCGTTTTGATGTTGAACAGCCGCAATAATACCGTAAGCCGCAAAGGAAATAGTTCCAAGTCCAGAAACCAACCCATCAAGACCATCGGTCAAATTGACAGCATTGGAAAAGCCGACCGACCAGAACACAATGAATAGGATATACCAGTATCCAATTCGCCAATCAGAAGCAAATGGTATTTTGATAGCCATTGGAAAGCCCTCATGGCTATAGACAATTGAAAAAACAATTGCAGCAATAATCTGTCCCAGCAGTTTCTGCCATGCCTTCAGCCCCTCGTTTTGGCGACGGAATAGCTTAATAGTGTCATCCCACATTCCAATCAATCCATAAGCGACCAAAACAAACAGCAGAATTGATAGCGTCGGTGTTAACCCACCTTGAAATCCTGCAACCGCTAAATCAGCAATCACAATTGCAATAATGAATAGAATACCACCCATGGTTGGTGTCCCAGACTTCTTTTCATGCCATCTTGGACCTTCTTCACGAATCATCTGGCCTTCGTGTTTACTTCTAAAATACTTAATCAAACTGGGCATAAAAAGTGCTGTTATGACAAATGCCCCGATTGATGAGACTAACCAATTCCCCATTTTCTTTCAAACCCATCCTTAACCATAATATTAAAACGACTTCTTTGTTTTATTCAAAATTGGCCTTTAGTGTCTGGCCCTTTTTTATTGTTTGCGAAAAGTTAATACTTTGACTATCTGCATATCCAGAACCCGTAGATTCTAATTTCAATCCGGTTAATTGACAAAATTCAGCAACATCTTTTTTATTCCAGCCAATAATTCGAGGCATTTTCCATGTCCCGTTCGTCAGAATAAAGACTCGCTTTCGTTCAGCCAGTGTTGTGTTCGCTGCTGGCGATTGTTTGATAACTGTTCCACCATCACCAATCGATACAACTTCAAAGTTTTTCTCGTTCAACACTTTCTTAGCTTCCGTTGTTGTCTGATAGGCCACAGAAGGTACTTGCTTCTTAACCACCGTCTGCTTGGTATTAGAATTTTGCAAAGCCCGAACGATAACCGGTTTAAAAATTTCCGCCATCAACTGGGTAGCTGTTTTGGTACCGGTTAATTTGGGCTGCTTCATCGTAATGTACATCACATAACGTGGATTATTAGCAGGAACCATCCCTGCTACCGAATAAAGATAGCTGTCATCGCCGGAAGCATAACCACCGTAACCGTTACTTACCTGTGCCGTACCGGTTTTAGCCGCAACTCGATAGCCTTTAATCTTATAATCCTGCCCAATACCATAAGATTTATAAACAACATCCTGCATGTGATCACGGACTTTTTTTGCGGTTGATGATCGAATCGGTGTTCCGATTTCTTTAGGACCATACTTTTTAACCGTTTTACCCGTATTGGGATCCGTTACTTTAGAAATAAAGTACGGCTTCATCATTTTACCATTATTTGATACCGCAGTTAAAGCCTGCATCATTTGAATCGGCGTAATTTCAATTCCTTGACCAAATGCCGTATCGGCTTGCTCAATAGGATAATTGAACTGAATTTTTCCCGTCAACTCATTTGGCAACCCGGAGTTGGTTGATTTTAAGAAGCCGAAT
>Ga0214925_100565_pt1 | contig 15603 bp, 12 predicted proteins | sample Stichaenrichment_FD_168299 | JGI IMG/M metagenome (GOLD analysis project Ga0214925, IMG submission 168299) | Xylose enriched microbial communities from anaerobic bioreactor in Madison, Wisconsin, United States - 63SRT | ecosystem: Engineered > Bioreactor > Anaerobic > Unclassified | place: USA... | reverse complement strand
GACGACGTGCCTGCTGCCGCTCCCTGATTAGGTCGTTCTCATATTTATTTTTCAAAGACCCTTTGAGGGTTTGTTTGCTATGCCCTCTACACGGTTTCTAACCGCCCGCCTCTTTTTTCAAACTTCTTCTCCTGGTAAATGTATCGTTTTTTCTGATCATTCCGAATTTATGATTCCTTACATTGCTTCGTTGCTTCATCAGTTGCAAAATTGTGCAGCTGGGTCGGACAGCGCATGGCATCCAGTCGTCCGAGTTCCTTCAATCTCCTGTAAATGCGTTCCCATCCGCATTCCATCTCGGGATCCACTTCACACATCCCGTTCTTTGCACCTCCGCACTGACCATTCACGAGGCTCTTCGAGCAGGCTGTAATCGGGCAGATCCCGCCGGTCAGATTCAGATAACAGGTGCCACACTGACCGCAGTCATTCTCAAGCGGTGTCACACCCTGGTATCCGGGCAGACGAATTGTATCACAGGCAGCGTAAACGCGTTTTTTCGGATAAAGATCTGCGACAGTCTGTACACCCACGCCACAGGAGAACACCAGTATCTCCTCTGCCTCATCAATCTGGGCACTGTGCCTTTCAAGCTGCAGCTTCAGGTGGTCAGGATTACAGATATAATCCGTTGTGACAACGCCTGTCACACATCCCTCCTCTGCGAAAGATTTCTCCAGTGCATCCGCTTCCTTCTCCGGAAATGAAACCTCCATGCATCCATGGCAGTTTATGATAAATACCTTCCCGGTAACCAGGGACCTGATGAATTCTTCAGATTTTAACTCTGTAATCAGCATCTTACTTCACCTCCCTGATCATGACTTTTCCTTTTCTGATCTTTGTCACAAGCGGTATTCTGGAGGAACAGATATACTGACAGCAGCCGCATTCAAAGCAGTCTCTGATATGCTCTGCAAGCAGTGCTTTTGCATTTCCCTCATCCACATACTTGGAGAAATTAAGCGGAGCAAGCTCCATAGGACAGACATCCACGCAGCGTCCGCAGCGGATACATTCCTCCTCCTCGCTGTGGCGTGTGTCCACAGCAATGATGCCGTTAGATCCCTTGATGACAGGGACATTGGTATCAGAGATTGCAAAGCCCATCATCGGCCCGCCCATCTTGATCGTAATGTCATCGCCGGTCACGCCGCCGCAATAATCGATGATATCCTGCACATTCGTTCCGATCCTGACCATCAGGTTCGCCGGGTGGACCATATGCTCTCCGGATACCGTAACTGCACGCTCTACAAGCGGCATGCCGGTACGGATCGCGTCAGCAATTGCCTTCGCTGTGCTGACATTGTCTACGACAGCGCCTACATCAGCTGGCAGTCCTCCACTAGGCACCATGCGCCCCATCACGTTCTTGATGAGCATTTTTTCAGCTCCCTGCGGATACTTTGTGCGGACACAGCGAACCTCTATATTGTCGATCTGAGCGACCTTTGACTGCAGAAGAGCCACTGCATCCGGCTTGTTGTCCTCAATGACAATATATCCCTTCGGTGCGCTGACTGCCTTCATGATCGCCTTCAGCCCGAAGATCACCGCGTCCGGATACTCCAGAAGCACACGATGATCCGCCGTCAGAACCGGCTCACACTCACAGCCGTTCAGAAGTACGGCATCAATGGGCTTGTTCGGCTTTAATTTCACATAGGTCGGGAAACCGGCACCGCCCATACCTGTGATGCCCTTTTCCTTCACAATATCTACGATCTCATCCGGTGTCAGTTCTTCCAGAGGCTTTGCCGGTTTCACTGAGTCATCCAGCACATCCTTTCCATCAGAGCGAATGACGATGGACATCACACCCGGTCCCTTATTCGGATGGGTATGCGGTTCAATTGCTGTAACTGTACCACTCACACTGGCATGCACACAGCAGCTGATAAAGCTATCCTGCTCTGCGATCTTCTGTCCGACTTTCACATAATCTCCAACCTTTACGATCGGAACAGCAGGCTTCCCGACATGCATGGACAGCGGGATAATCACCTGCTCCGGCTCCGGGAATTTCTGAAGCGGAATCTCCTCTGTGATCTCCTTCCGTTCGCTTGGGTGAACGCCTCCGTAATAACCGGCAAACCGTCTGTCACGGATCCGGCTGACATATGCCGCAATCTCCTTCTGTCCGACTCTGGAATAGTTGCGCAGCTGGACCGGCTGTGCAAGAAACTCCTCCAGCCTTCCCTGGTCCTTCAGTCTCTGGTAGATTTTCTCCCAGGCACAGTCCTTCTTCGGGTCTACCTCGCACTTTCCATTCTTTGCTCCTCCACACTGACCATTCAGCAGGCTCTTGGAACAGTCGACAATCGGACAGATACCGCCGGTCAGATTCAGATAGCACTGCGCACATGCCCCGCAGGTCTTGCTGGTCAGGGCCATACCATGATAACCGGTGTAACTGAGCGAATCCGCAGCAGCAAGTACGGGCTTTACCCCCATGTCCGCAACCGTCTGGATACCAAGGCCGCAGGCTACAACCGCAATATGATCCGTTCCTTCCGGAATCGCGTCCTTCAGAGCTTTCTCCGTTCTGCACTGATTGCACAGGAAATCCAGCTTTGTGACACCGGTGATATGCTTTCCCTGTGCCTGTGCGAGATTCACGAAGGTATCCGCATCCGGCTCATTATGCGTGTCGTATTCCTTGAAGCATTTGTTACAGGCGACAACAAAGAGCTGATCTCTGTCCTTCAGAAGAGATTCCAGCTCCGCGCTGTCTTTCAACGCATACTTGGTATAATTCACCATCTTTCTCCTTTCTGAAAAATTTGTCTGTCCTGACCATCTACGTCCACTTCCGTGAAATCAGGATTTTCCGCTATCCTGTACCTGTCATTATCTCGGTTATCCGTTTCATACGCCTAAATAACCAGGACTTGTCTTCATTTTATCACATTCATTTGCCGAATTGTAGAAGCTTTTTGTAATAATAGCCTCAATTGGAAGATCATTTTAGACCTGTAGTATCCAAAAAACCACAAAGTCATCACCACCGCTTGTTATACAAAAAAATGGGCATGTATACCTTCGCAGTTATAAAACCGCAAAAACATACATGCCAATTATAATCATATACGCTGCCTAACCGAAGCTGTCCTGACCATCACAATGTGCACACTGCGAAGCTGGATTTGCGCATTGTCATTGTATCCCCATGCTTCGCAGCCGGAGCAACAGAGTGCCATCTTTCTTATTGAATATTTGAATATACTGCACAGGTCCCTCAGATTTTATGAATGTTCCTCGTGGCAACAACGTCAATGCCTGTGCCGCAGACATTCTTCAGTACGATATCACCGATTTTTACCGGTGCCGCAATTGAAACCCTGTTGATTGCAGCCATGCAGTCAAATATCCTGTCCTTGGGAATGTTGCCCTTTGTCTTTACAGAACAGCGTTCCTTGTCTCCGCCTGTAACGACGACCGTTGTTGTCACGATTCTCTCGGGATGAATGACTTCTTTTCTCGCGTAACGGTCACCGATCTGGCAGTTGTTTCCTGTCACACTTCTGATCTCTTCCCCTTCCAGTTCAACGGTGATCTGGCAGCCCATGGGGCAGCCGATACAGGTAAGCTCTCTTTTCTGCATAATCCTTGCCTCCTTTTTATGGCCTGCCTATGCTCAGTCTTCTTCAATCCGGATTGTAATTGTGCGAAGATCCGGTTTTTCAAGCAGTTTTTTCTTCTGAAGGATGATCTGTTCCATCTCACCTGGTGCCATAATTTTTTTCTTCTGATGCATCACACGCTCTTCGTCAAAGTATACACTGACATAAGCCTGCTTATACACGGCACCGACCCTGAAGCGCACGGTCAGAAGATCCTCCATGCGGTCCGGATGGATAACGGAGGGAACTGTATAGCGTGCGCCGTCTGTCGCCACCAGTGAAATGGGTTCTCTTGTATCCTCTGCCTCACAGCAGCCGTTCTGCACATACTTTGCGGCTGCCTCACCTGCCCTGCCGGCTTCCTCAGACACATAGTCCACCAGATCATGGACATGTAGTACATTGCCGCAGGCAAAAACACCGGGGATATTTGTCTCCATGCTCTCATTGACAAAGGGTCCCTTTGTGACCGGATTCAGCCTGATACCACATTTGCCGGAGAGCTCGTTCTCCGGAATCAGGCCGGTCGAGAGCAGAAGCGTATCGCAGGTATATCGCTCCTCTGTTCCCGGAATAGGCTTTCTATCCTTTCCGACCTGTGCGATTGTCACAGCCTTCACCCGCTCCTTGCCCTCAATGTCCACAACTGTGTGGGAAAGCTTCAGCGGAATTCCGAAATCATCCAGGCACTGTACGATATTTCTCTTCAGACCGCCTGAATAGGGCATCAGTTCAGCGACCACCTTTACCTGAGCACCCTCCAGCGTCATTCTTCTCGCCATGATCAGTCCGATATCGCCGGATCCGAGAATCACGACCTCACGGCCAGGCATATAACCTTCAATATTCACCAGCCGCTGTGCAGTGCCGGCACTGTAAATCCCTGCCGGACGATATCCCGGAATATTCAGTGCCCCTCTCGGACGTTCCCGGCATCCCATAGCCAGAATAACCGCCCCGGCCTGAATCTGAAACATGCCGTCTGTGCGGTTCATGGCTGTAACCACCTTGTCCTCTGAGATGTCCATGACCATCGTGTCAAGTTTGTACTCAATATGAAGCGCATATACCTGCTCGATAAACCGGTCTGCATATTCCGGACCTGTGAGTTCTTCCTTGAAGGTATGCAGCCCGAATCCGTTATGAATGCACTGATTCAGAATGCCTCCAAGCTCTCCGTCTCTCTCCAGAATCAGAATACGCTCTGTACCGCTTTTTCTGGCGGAGATCGCTGCTGCCAGTCCTGCCGGGCCGCCACCTACAATCACAATATCATAAGCCTGCATTGTATTTGCCTCCATTATGCTTCCTCCCCGAAATGTTCCTTGGTACGACCCGTCACGAGCTTTGAATCGCCGCCGCTCTTGGTGATTTTCTCATATGGTATGCCGAGCTCCCGATGCAGGATCTCCATGGTACGGGGAGAACAGAAACCTGCCTGGCAGCGTCCCATTCCTGCTCTGGTTCTCCGCTTGACACCATCAAGAGAACGGGCGCCAAGAGGTCTGTGTATGGCGTCCAGAATTTCTCCCTCTGTAATGGATTCGCATCTGCAGATAATTCTTCCATAGGCCGGTTTTTCCCGGATCAATGCGTTCCTCTCCTCCATGGAAAGCTCAGACGGTCTCAGGATTCCCTTCCGTTTTCCATTCCAGTTCTCCTTTGGCGTAAGGTGAAGCTTCTCAGCCATCATCTTTGCGACATATTCTCCGATCGCAGGACTGGATGAAAGTCCGGGGGATTCAATTCCGGCGCAGTCAATAAAACGGGGCGCATCCTCCACCTCTCCGATAATAAAATCGTGGCCGTCTTCATGGGCACGAAGACCGGCAAAGGATGTGATCACCTGATACATCGGCAGATTCCGTACATTGCGTCCTGCCTTCTCAATGATCTCTTGCAGTCCTTCAGCTGTCGTGTTGGTTCCTTCCCTGTTTTCGATATCCTGTGCGTTTGGACCGATGAGCAGATTGCCGTGAATCGTAGGTGTTACCAGAACGCCCTTTCCCATCTTGCCCGGCAGTGAAAATACTGTATGTGACACATAGTTACCGGCTGCCCGGTCCAGCAGGCAGTAAGCGCCGCGTCTCGGTGTGATGTGAATTTTTTTTGCGCTGACCATGTTGTGAAAAACATCTGCATAGACACCGGCTGCATTGATAATATATCTGGCTTTGTAATCACCATTGCAGGTACGGATTCTCCAGATCTTCTCTCCGGATGACGGAAGTGTGTCTTCTTCAATATGCTCCACCTCTGTATTGAAAAAGAAATCCACGCCATTGACATTGGCATTCTCAGCCATTGCAATATTCAGGAGGAAGGGACATACAATGCCGCTGGTTTTCGCATAAAATGCCCCCACCACATTCTCTGAGAGATTGGGCTCGAGTGCAAGCACCTCCTCGCGGTTCAGTATCTCCATGCTGTCCGCCGGAAGTCCATTTGCGATACCACGGTCATACAGCTTCTGAAGACCGTCCACCTCATCGGGATCCGTGCAGACAACAAGTGCTCCGTTTCTGCGGAATGGAACATCCAGATCTGAAGCAATCTGGTCCATCATCTGGCTGCCACGGACATTCAGCTTTGCCATCATGCTTCCTGTCTCCGCGTCAAAACCGGCATGGACAATCGCACTGTTGGCTTTGGTTGTGCCACAGCAGACATCCTCCTCTTTTTCCAGAACACAGATCTGCAATTTGTATCTGGAAAGTTCCCGGGCAATCGCGCTTCCGCTCACTCCTGCTCCAATGATTACCACATCATACAGCATCGTACATTCGACCTCCTATGACTTACTTGCTTCATCTGCAGCTTCTGACTTGTTTACACACGAAAAAAGAGTCAGCGCATAAACGGTGCACATTTGCATCGCTTCAGCAACTGACTCATAATTCTCCAGCTACAATATTTATTTGCTCTTTGTAGATCTATGAATATATTAACACAAAAATAGTGGGCAATTCAAGTTAATTCTAAAATTTTAAATTGCGATCCGCGCCTGCAGAGCCGGTTGATTTTCATCTGCTGATCGCATATACTTAAACGACTGGTAAATTTGAAATATTCTGTGGATGCAGAGCAATCTGCCCCGGCGATACCATCCTATGCCCATGTGCTTATACTGCACCTGCAGAATACATAAGTCAGAGAAAATAATTTTTCAATATGGGATAAACAGTGAAAAGCGATTTTTTCTTCAAACGCAAACAGTGAGAAAGGATGAAAAATATGAAAATTGCAGCAACCTATGACAATGGCAATATCTTCCAGCATTTCGGAAGAACTGAAACTTTTAAAATTTATACCATCGAGGATAATCAGATTGTCTCCATGAAATACCTGCAGGCAGGCGGGGTGAGCCATGAGGCACTTGCAGGACTGCTTGCAGAGCAGGGTGTAGATACCATCATCTGCGGCGGCATGGGTGCAGGCGCCCAGGCTGCGCTGGCTGATGCCGGACTCCGGATCTTCTCAGGAGCTTCAGGAGACGCGGATGATGCCGTCCGCGCTCTGCTTGACGGAGCTCTTGTATCCGAAGGTGTAAATTGTGACCATGCACATGAGCATGCAGAGGGTTTCGGCTGTGGAAACCACAGAGACGCAGAAGCTGCAGATTCTGATGAGACGTCCGGCTGTGGTGGCGGATGCTGCGGGGACGATGCATCCAGCTGCGGTGGATGCTGCTCCGATGAGGAATCCGGCTGCGGCGGCGGATGCTGCAGTGGCGGATGCCATGAAATGCAGATTATTTTTGAAGGGCCGAATGCCGGCAAGACTGTCAGGACCCATTATGAGGGCACCTTCAATGACGGTACCGTCTTTGATTCCTCCTATGGCCGCGGTGAGCCTCTGGAATTTGTATGCGGAACCGGCATGATGATTCCGGGGTTTGACAAAGCAGTGGTGGAGATGCAGGTGGGAGATGTCGTAAACATTCATCTTGCCCCGGAAGAAGCCTACGGTCCTTACGATCCAAACGCGGTTTTCACTGTACCGCTTGACCAGCTGGAAGGGGCGGCAGGACTGAAAGCAGGTGACCATGCTTATCTGTCAAACGCAATGGGACAACCTTTCCCGGTTCTTGTCAAGGCAAAGGATGACAAGTCCATCACGTTTGATGCGAACCATGAGATGGCCGGAAAAGAGCTGAATTTCAAGATTGAGCTTGTATCCGTAGAAGACTGACCCATATCAGATCAGGCTGATACATATCAGATTGAGCTGAGACACATCAGATTGAGCTGAGATTTTTAAAGCCCTGCATCGGATCTCGGAAAACCGGGAATCTGATGCAGGGCTTTTTCACCTGCAAGGTATTTGACCGCGCATGTTGCTTAGCAAGGCATTTGAACGCGCGTGTCGCTTATTGGAATACGCTTATTGGAATAATTTCCTTGAAAAACCTTTTCTCCGGAATTTCGCAATAAATTACCGCAGAAATTTTCCGTCCGTCACGCTGTAAACACCGCGGGGTGTGCATCGGATTTCAGGGATAACCGGAAGTGCCATAAAGGACAGCGTAATAAACGGGTCCATAGCCACAGGCACACCCATTCTGTGCGCCTGGTGAATCATTTTTTTCAGCTTCCGGTTCACATAGGAATAACTCCTGTCTGAAATCAGTCCCATCACCGGCAGCTCCAGCGTATCATATACTTCACCATTCTGAATGATCGTGTACCCGCCATGGGTGCGCTCCAGTTCATGCACCGCCATCAGAATATCTCTGTCATTATCTCCTATCACTATAATATTATGGCTGTCATGAGATACAGAAGAAGCGATGGCTCCACCGGTAAGTCCAAAATCCAGCACAGCACCGACTCCTGTCTTTCCGGTTGCCTTATGGCGCTCAAAAACAGCGATCTTGTCCAGATGACCATCCGGCTCAAAATATTCTCTGCCTGGCAGAAGCATGTCCTTCCGTTCCGTGAGAATTTGTCCGGGTATCATCCGGATCACAGGGAACGGTTTCCCATCCAGAGGGATTCTCAGGCTTTCCGGATCTATTTTCCCAAGGTGAATCGTATCCATCAGCTTTGGCGGACAGGGTGCAGGCTTAACCCGCTGTTCACCTCTGATCAGCTTCCCCTTGTAAAAGACCATCTGAGCGTTAAAATCCTTCAGGGAATCCCATACAACAAGATCTGCATCGAATCCCGGAGCCACCGCACCGGTTCTTCGAAGGCCGTAGCACCTTGCAGGCTGAATCGTTGCCATCTTGACAGCAGCAATCGGACTGATTCCCATGCTGACAGCCTTCCGGACATTATGATCGATGTCGCCCTCCCGTGTAATGTCTTCAATATGCTTGTCATCCGTGCAGAAGCAGAACCCCTCGGTATTGGTATTGTTCTCCACGATCCCCTTGACGATCATTTCCAGATTCCTGGCGGCACTGCCCTCCCGGATATGGCAGGTCATGCCCATGGACCGTTCCTTCATGACATATTCATAGGTCGTCCCCTCGTGATCTGTAGTCACACCAGCCATCACATAGGCAGCCAGCTCTTCATCCGAAAGATTCGGAGCATGTCCATCCTTTACTCTTCCATCAAAAAGCTCCAGCTTCCGGTTCATTTCCGGATCGCCATTGATGACAGACATACAGTCCATCACCTCGCCCAGACCGAGTACACGCTGGTTTTTCAGATAGGGAGCCATCTGATCTGCAGTCAGGGTGCACCCATTGTCATCTATCGGCGTGGAAGGCACACAGGAAGCGATCATGACATACACATGTGCCGGACAGTTTTCCGTCTGAGAGAGCAGATAATCGATGCCATCTGTTCCGGCAACATTGGCTACCTCATGCGGGTCCACAATAAAAGTCGTCGTGCCGTGAGCTGTTGCCTTCGCGATCAGCACCTGGGAATTTACCAGTGTGGATTCCAGATGCAGATGGGCATCAATAAAGCCGGAGGTAAGGTACATGCCCTGCAGGTTGATCTCCTTCACGCCCTGATAATCGCCGATTCCAACGATCATTCCGTTCGTGATGGCAACGTTTCCCTCCTCCACACGATCCGTAAACACATTGACAATCTTTGCGTTTTTCAATACGAGATCCGCCTTGATCAGTTTTCGTGCTGCCCGCGAGCAGCCAAGATACTTGTCCAGCTTCATAAGCTCACCTCCAGACCTGAACAGATGCTGTGCAGTACCATTTTTTTATCAATTTCTATAAGATCTATGCTTCTATAAATAGTTAAAAGAATACTGAAAGAAGAGACAATTATATTAATCCGTTAATGGTCAAGGCTGAACACGAGCGGTTCTCCATCCGCTGACAGATGTCCCATGCTAACCTCCACCTGTCTTTCGTGGATCAGATCAGTGTATATACCATCCGGAATGTCATATTCATTCACAGAAATCAGGCCGCCTGCTTCGCCCAGGCAAAAAACACCTGCAGTTCTGCTTCCAGGTTTTCCAGTTGCAGCAGATGCATTTACTGTACGGATGCCGACCATAATATCATGACTGGCTGCATACATCTTTTCGGTACAGTCGACAGGAAGTTCTTTACACACGGAATAGAGTTTTCTCATCAGCATGGTCAGATCTGTACCATCCCAGGAAACATTGTCCTTGTCAAACAGGCTCGGTACATGATCTGCGCTTCGCTCCTGGCCGTTATAAATCAGCGTTGTCCCCTTCAGAAAATAGGACAGGGCTGTCCAGTTCCTGCGTGCCCTCTCATCCCGGATGAGAAAAGCACCGCGGAGCTTGTCATGATTTTCCAGAAACCTCAGCTTGTCATAATTATCCGGATAAATATATTCCTGCAGGTTCAGAGCATTTGCATAATCCGTAAGCGTATTTTTTCCACTGAGATATCCAATATAACGATGGTACATATCATAGTCATAACAGATGTCAAATGCCTGGTAAAGTTCAGAATCAGAGGCACAGGGTATACCATGCCCGCGCGTATAGGTGATAAATGGCAGTTCGCCGGATTCGGCGAGCCAGATGCATCCGTGATGCACCTCCTCAACGGCTTCTCTAGCAGCCTTCCAGAATGCAACCGGCACAATCGGTGCAACGTCACATCTGAAGCCATCGACCTGATATTCTCCTACCCACATCTTCAGAGTGTCAATCTGATACTCCCAAAGGTCCCTGTTGCTGTAATCCAGGTCAATCACATCCCACCAGTCGCCGATCCTGTTGCCGAAGCTTCCATCCGCCTTATGGTAAAACCATTCCGGATGCTTATGCGCAAGGACACTGTCCGGCGAGGTATGATTGTAAACCACGTCGATAATGCACTTCATTCCCAATTTATGGATGGCACTTACAAGGCTTTTGAAATCCTCCAGTGTACCAAATTCCGGATTGACTGCCCTGTAATCCCGGATAGCATAAGAAGACCCAAGGTTGCCCTTTCTGTTCTTTACGCCACAGGGATGGATCGGCATCAGCCATATGATATCGACTCCCAGATCCTTTATACGGTGCAAATCCCGCTCCAATGCCTGAAATGTACCTGCTTCACTGTAGTTTCTGACAAAAACAGAATACATAACACAGTTTCTCAATGCCTTCGTTGTATTTTCTGCCATAATAAAATAGTACCTTTCATATTTATTTACTTTTTTTCTCAGTATAGCGCCCGGCTTGCGCTACTTCAAATACAAACCACAGAAATAGACAATTTTTCATTAGACTAACATAAAGCGCATTACCTGTACAAGTATACGGGCTGGCTGCCACAAGGATCTGGTCTGCCTGCAATATTTCTCCGGAAATTCAGGAGAACCAGATACAGCGATGATCTTAATATAAAAAAAGCCGGAAACCGCGTGCACACTTTCCATGTGCACGGATTTCCGGTGTATACGAGCTAATGCGTATAGCAGCCCTGATTACTTGCCAGCTGCCTGTGCTGCAACCTCAGCAGCAAAGTCCTCGTTCTTCTTCTCAAGGCCTTCACCTGTCTCAAAACGTGTGAATCCCTTGATCGTGATCTTAGCATTGTTTTCCTTGGCAACCTGCTGTACATATTTGTCTACAGACTGCTTTCCATCCTCTGCCTTTACATAAACCTGATCAAGCAGAACGATTTCCTTCAGCTCCTTGTTGACACGACCCTTTAACATTCCCTCGATAACCTTTGCCGGCTTCTGGGACTCCTTCGGATCGTTCATGATAGCTGCACGAAGGATCTCGGTCTCATGTGCGATATAATCTGCCGGAACCTCTGCATTGCTGGTATACTGCGGTCTCATGGCAGCAATCTGCATTGCAACGTTCTTGGCCATCTCACGGATTGCGTCATTGACAACGTCTGTCTCAACATCTACAAGAACACCGATCTTTCCATCTGCATGATTGTAGGTTGCAACGAAGCCATTCGGCTCCTCAACCTGTGCAAAACGACGGATGTGCATGTTCTCGGAGATTACAGCAATCTCAGCGTCAAGCTCTTCCTTTACGGACTTGCTTGTATCAAACTTCCATGGCTCAGCCAGGAATGCATCGATATCTGTCGCTGTTGTCGTAAGAGCCTGATCTGCTACCTGTGCAACGTAGGAACGGAAGAGCTCATTCTTTGCAGCGAAGTCTGTCTCGGAGTTAACCTCAACAATGGCAGCTTTCTTTCCATCATCGCTGGATTTGAACATTACAATACCTTCAGCAGCGATACGGCCGGACTTCTTCTGAGCCTTGGCCATGCCATTCTCACGGAGCCACTCAACAGCCTTTTCCATATCTCCATCGGTATTGGTAAGGGCCTTCTTGCAGTCCATCATACCAGCGCCGGTCATCTCTCTCAACTCTTTAACCTGAGAAGCTTTAATAGCCATCACTTATTCCTCCTGTAGGTAGATTATTCAGCTTCAGCAGCCTCAGCGGCAGCCTCTTCCGCAGCCTCATCACCGGACTCCTGTGCCATTCCCTGCTTTGCCTCGATGACAGCATCAGCCATCTTGGAAACAAGAAGCTTTACGGCACGAATTGCATCATCATTACCCGGAATTACATAATCAAGATCTTCCGGATCGCAGTTTGTATCGCATATACCGATCAGTGTGATGCCAAGGGCATGTGCCTCTTCTACACAGATATGCTCCTTCTTCGGGTCAACAACGAAGATCGCATCCGGGATCTTCTTCATCTCTCTGATACCGCCGATGTTCTTGAGGAGCTTCTCCTGCTCTTTCTTCAGACCCATGACTTCCTTCTTCGGAAGTACATCGAAGATACCGTCCTCTTCCATCTTATCGATCTCATTCAGACGTGCGATACGTGTCTGGATCGTCTTGAAGTTGGTGAGCATACCACCCAGCCATCTCTCATTGACATAGAACTCGCCGCAGCGCTCTGCCTCTGTCTTGATGGTGTCCTGTGCCTGTTTCTTGGTTCCGACAAAGAGGATTCTGCCGCCATCAGAAATGATATCTGCAACTGCCTTGTAAGCTTCATCTACCATTCCAACAGATTTCTGAAGGTCGATGATATAGATGCCGTTACGCTCTGTATAGATATACGGAGCCATCTTTGGGTTCCATCTTCTGGTAAGGTGTCCGAAATGTACACCGGCTTCAAGTAACTGTTTCATTGAAATAACGCTCATAGTATTTCTCTCCTTTTGGTTTTAAACTTCTGCATGGTTCAACTTGCCAGGGAACCTGCTTGCAGGCACCACCCCGGAAATTTCCATGCATGATTTTTACACAGCTAGACAATTATAGCATGCGGCAAAATGTCCCGCAAGTCCTTTTTCACAAGGATTTACACTCGTATAAGCCCCATTTTTTATAGATATACACCCGTGATATTTTTCATTAAGGCCCAGATGCCAGTACGTCCATGTTGTTATATAACATGTTTTTTTTAATATCAGCGAAAAAAAGTTCCACCTCATGGCCTTAATATAGAAGTAGATAACCAGACCACAATTCATGGCCGGAACAACCAGGCTATTGTTATAAAAGATATCAGGTGATGACCGAATGCTTCAGCCACCTACCGGAACAATACCGTATCGTATACACAATACCCCTGGCAAGCCAGTCCATGGACATTCCGATCCATACTGCAATCGGTCCAAATCCGAATACACGTATCAGCAGCGTTGTCACAAGAACCCTGCAGCACCACATCGTAATACTCGAAGCAGTCATGGAAAACTTCACATCACCGGCGGACCGCATCCCATAGGCAGGAATAAATGCAGGAATCCATACGATCGGCTTGACAATCGTGACGTAAATCAGCATCTTGAAACAGATATCCGCCGCCTCCGGATCCATGCCAGCAATCCACATAACAGGTTTGGCAATAACGAAAACAATCAGGCATGACAGAATAATGATCCATTCCGCAAAGGCGCTGATTTTAACGATATAATACTTTGCCTCCTCGACTCTGCCAGCCCCGATACATTGTCCGACAATCGTCATCAACCCAATCCCGATACCGATACCGGCAATACCATTCAGATTCTCCAGTATGATCATCATGGCGTTCGCCGCAATGTTAACTGTTCCCAGGGTAGATACACTTGACTGGATCGCGAGCTTTCCAAACTGAAACATTCCATTTTCCACACCCGATGGAACCCCAATGGAAAGAACCTTACGGATCATTTTACCATTTGGCCGGATCTGTAAATAATGATCAATTACGATCTGCTGATTTGGCTTCCTTAAAAAGTAGAAAATGACGACAGCACTGAAAATTCTTGAAAGCAGTGTAGAAATTGCCGCACCGGCGACACCCAGATTGCATCCGAAGATCAATATTGCATTTCCAGCTATATTCATACAATTGGAGATGACGGAAAGCGCCATGGGAAACCTGCTGTTCCCCCCTGCGCGATAAAATGCAGCCCCGGACTCGAATAGTGCAAGAAAAGGAAAGGACATAGAGGTATAGAAAAAATAGGTGACACCGTTTTTCATCACTGCGTCATCCACTGTACCAAATACAAGACCCAGAATGGGCCGGCGAAAAAAAAGACAAACGAGTGCCAGTGGAACGGAGATCATAAGAACCGTCAGGACCACCTGTCTTGCCGCTTCATTACATTTCTCCAAATCATGATGTCCAATGTACTGGGAACAGATAATCGTGCCACCAGCAGCCATAGCCGACAGAATCTCTATCACAAGGATGTTAATAGAATCCACCAGTGAAACGGCAGAAATCGCTGCGTTACCAGCCCTCGTAACCATAACGGTATCAGCCATACCCATAAAGGATGTGAGAAGCTGCTCAAGCATCAGAGGGTACAGAAGCTTCCATAATTCCTTCTTCGTAAATGTGAGATGGTTCCAATCAATTTCATCCGAATTGTAGAGATGCTTTCTAATTTTATTAAACACTACCTTACACCCCACCGGCCTGTATTACACATGAGAAACAAGAAACTAAGGCACAAGCTGTACACGAAACAGTATGTCATTTCATAACCAGTCAAAACAAAAAGAGACTTTTTCAAAAAAAAAGAACCCAGCAAACTGGATTCTTTGAAGAGGCGTGGGCCGGATTTGAACCGGCGCATACTGGTGTTGCAGACCATTGCCTTACCACTTGGCTACCACGCCATAATAAACAATAATAAAAATAAGTGACCCGAACGAGAATTGAACTCGTGTTACCGCCGTGAAAGGGCGATGTCTTGACCGCTTGACCACCGGGCCATACAAACCAATCATTACCCTTTAACAAAGGTAAGCTCCCCCTGGTGGACTCGAACCGCCGACATCATGATTAACAGTCATGCGCTCTACCGACTGAGCTAAGGAGGAATCTCTCTGAAGGTACATACCTTCAAAACTGAACACACAAACGCTTCCGGATCTTATCCGTTCCGCATTTCCCTGCGATTTCTTTGGTCAAACCCTCGACCGATTAGTAACAGTCAGCTCCATGCCTTGCGGCACTTCCACCTCTGCCCTATCAACCTCATAGTCTTTAAGGGGTCTTACTTCTTTCGAATGGGAGTTCTCATCTTAAG
>Ga0214925_100563_pt1 | contig 15665 bp, 12 predicted proteins | sample Stichaenrichment_FD_168299 | JGI IMG/M metagenome (GOLD analysis project Ga0214925, IMG submission 168299) | Xylose enriched microbial communities from anaerobic bioreactor in Madison, Wisconsin, United States - 63SRT | ecosystem: Engineered > Bioreactor > Anaerobic > Unclassified | place: USA... | reverse complement strand
CCGATGGTCTTATCGATGATCTTGAAGGCGATAAACATAATGATCAGTACGTAAGCGAATACACTGACAATTCCCAGTGCCTGGATGCCCAGCTGATGGAAACCTCCTCCATAGAAGAGTCCTTTTCCGACACCATCTGTGCCATTAGAGAAGAGGCCTACTGCAAGAGTTCCCCAGATTCCGTTGGCTCCGTGTACGGAGATTGCTCCGACAGGGTCATCGATTTTCACCTTGTTATCAAAGAATTCTACACTGAATACCACCAAGATTCCTGCGACGAGGCCGATGAAGAAGCTTCCCACCGGGGTAACGCAGTCGCACGGTGCCGTGACGGCGACCAGTCCTGCAAGTGCTGCGTTGAAGGTCATGGAAACATCCGGCTTTCCGTAGCGGATCCATGTAAGAATCATGGTTGTGCATGTCGCAACGGCTGCAGCGAGGTTGGTGTTCATAAATACCAGGCTGGCGGAGATGGCTCCTGCCTTATCCATGGCAACGGTGGATCCTCCGTTGAATCCGAACCATGCAAACCAGAGGATGAAGACGCCGAGTGCACAGGCCGTCATGTTGTGGCCTGGTATCGCCCTTGCCTTTCCGTTTTTGTCATACTTTCCGATACGAGGTCCGAGCATTGCCGCTCCGAGACAGGCAATCACGCCTCCGACCATGTGTACACAGGTGCTTCCTGCGAAATCGTGGTATCCCAGCTGTCCGAGCCAGCCTCCGCCCCAGATCCAGTGGCCGCTGATCGGATAGACAAAAAGTGAAATGACGGCGGAATAAACGCAGTATGCCTTGAAATTGGTACGCTCTGCCATGGATCCGGTTTTTCATCAGGATGTTTCCGGTGTTTTTTGCACGGGTCAGTCCTGCTTCACATAAGGCGAATCCCGCCTGCATGAAGTAGACCAGCGCAGAGGCAATGAGCACCCATCCAACGGTGGTAACGTTAATTTTCATTTCATGCTCCCCTTTCATGAACACATCAATCTCTAATCTGTATTTTTCTGTATTTTCCGCTTCAGGCCGCTCCCACACGGCCCCGAGCTGTTCCTTTGTTTCCCCTTCTATACACCTCCCTGGCGAATCCAGTCCACCTGCGCGTCCCTTTTTTGCGCAGATGAATATTTATTCACATTGTTATAAATATAACTGAAAATATTCACGGAAGGCATCAACACTCCTCGTGTATTCACAACACATTCTATTTTTACCATTGCCTTTCCGGATACTATTATCATATGCCGTAACTTGTTTGTAGTCAATAATTTCTACAATATTATTTGTGAATCAAAACACATTCAATTTGAATATTGTTGTTTATACATTAATTTCTATCATTTTGTATCCGCAGGAATATATTCTTTCGCCGCCCTTCCCCGACATATTTCCATATTTTTCCTTCTCATGCCAAAGCACTTCTTTATGTATGTTAATTAATATTTCGCATTTCCCTTCAATACAATAAATATATATTCACAAAATATCCCTCTTATGCTATACTTTTCTCCAAACACTCCCATAGATACAGGAAGGAGCTGTACAGAATATGATGCAACATCATCAGAATAATCAGATAGCAAATAACCCTTCATCCGGGCCTGGCGCGGAGGGAAAGGAATCTCAGCAGCAAAAGAAGGGAATCTCCGGCCAGAGCGGCCGCAGCCGCTTTCAGAGCCGGCTCTACGACCCGTCCTTTGAGCATGATTCCTGCGGAATCGGCGCCATCGTCAATATTCACGGTGAAAAAACTTCAAAAACTGTAGACGATGCACTGAAAATCGTGGAGAAGCTGGAGCACCGGGCAGGAAAAGATGCTTCGGGAAAAACCGGCGACGGCGTGGGAATCCAGCTGCAGATTCCTCACCTTCTCATGAAGAAAGCCGCAGAAAAAGAAGGTTTTTATCTCGGTCAGGAGCGGGACTACGGTGTCGGAATGCTTTTTCTTCCGCAGAACGATCCACCACTTCGCGACGCTTCTTGGCTACGGCGCGCAGGCAGTCAACCCTTATCTGGCTCATGAATGCATCGAAGAGATGGTCTCGCTCGGCCTTCTGGATAAGGAACCTTCTGCTGCCATCAATGACTATAACGACGCAGTCCTGCATGGAATTGTAAAGATCGCCTCTAAAATGGGAATTTCTACCATTCAGTCCTATATGGGCGCGCAGATCTTCGAATGCGTGGGAATCAATCATGAGGTCATCGATGAGTATTTCACCAACACGACAAGCCGCGTGGAAGGCATCGGCCTTCAGGAAATCGAGGAATGTGTGGAATGGAACCACAATCAGGCCTTCGACCCGCTGGGACTCGGTTTTGACTCCCGCCTGAACAGCCTGGGCGATCACCGTCTGCGTTCCGGCCCGGATAAAGAAGACCACATGTATAACCCGCAGACGATTCTGCTCCTTCAGAAAGCCTGTCAGAACAATGACGCAGAAGCTTTCCATGAATATTCGCAGCTGGTGGATTACGTAAAGAAACCGCACACGCTGAGAGGCCTTTTAGAGTTCCGCTATGATCCTGACGGAGGAATTCCTCTGGATGAAGTGGAACCGGCCTCTGAAATCGTAAAACGCTTTAAGACCGGTGCCATGAGCTATGGCTCGATTTCTGAAGAAGCTCATGAATGCATGGCTGAGGCCATGAACCGGATCGGCGGAAAGTCCAATTCCGGCGAAGGCGGTGAAAATCCATCCCGCTACGGAACGACGAAGAATTCCGCCATCAAGCAGGTGGCCTCCGGACGCTTCGGCGTGACGAGCGATTATCTGATCAGCGCCAGAGAAATTCAGATCAAGATGGCCCAGGGCGCCAAGCCGGGTGAAGGCGGAAATCTTCCGGGAGGAAAAGTCTACCCGTGGATCGCGAGAACCCGCTGCTCTACACCTGGTGTGTCTCTGATTTCCCCTCCGCCGCATCACGATATTTACTCGATTGAGGACCTTGCGGAGTTAATTTTTGACCTGAAAAACGCTAATCCGAGGGCCAGGATCGCCATCAAGCTGGTGTCTGAGGCCGGTGTCGGCACCATCGCAGCCGGCGTCGCCAAGGCCGGCGCCCAGGTGGTCCTGATCAGTGGATACGACGGAGGAACCGGCGCCGCTCCGATGACCTCCATTCACAATGCGGGACTTCCGTGGGAGCTGGGCGTCGCCGAAGCGCATCAGACACTGATTCAGAACGGCCTGCGTCAGCAGATCGTCATCGAAGCCGACGGAAAGCTCATGACCGGCCGTGATGTGGCCATCGCCTGCATGCTCGGCGCCGAGGAATTCGGTTTCGCAACTGCTCCGCTGGTTGCCATGGGATGCTGCATGATGCGTGTCTGCAGTCTGGACACCTGCCCATTCGGCATCGCCACGCAGAATCCGAAACTGAGGAAACGTTTCCACGGAAAGCCAGAGCACGTCATCAACTTCATGTACTTTGTGGCGGAGGAACTGCGGCAGCACATGGCGCGCCTGGGCATCCGGACGGTGGACGAACTCATCGGAAGAAGTGACCTTCTGAAAGTCAGGGACCATATGAACACCCACCGCGCAGAGACCGTGGACATGAGCGCCGTCCTGCAGCATGACGCAGGAGCTGACTGCCACTTCAAACCGGAGTGCGTCCACGACTTCCACCTGGAGAAGACCGCAGACAGCCGCATCCTGATGAAAAAGTTCGAAAAATCCCTGAATAAGAAGAGATCCGGCTCTCTGGATGTTCAGGTATCCTCTACCGACCGCTGCTTCGGAACGCTGTTTGGCTCGGAAATCACCCGCCAGTGCGGAAACGACCTGCCGGACGACAGCTATGTCATCAACTGCAGGGGCGGCGGCGGCCAGAGCTTCGGCTCCTTTATTCCCAAGGGCCTCACCCTGCGGCTTGAAGGAGACTGCAACGACGGATTCGGCAAAGGCCTTTCCGGCGGAAAACTGATCCTCTATCCGCCGGAATCCGCAGGCTACAAGGCATCGGAAAACATCATCTGCGGAAACGTCGCCCTCTACGGCGCAACCAGCGGCTCCGCCTTTATCAGCGGAATTGCCGGAGAACGCTTCTGTGTCAGAAACTCTGGCGCCACGGCTGTCGTTGAAGGAGTCGGCGACCACGGCTGTGAATACATGACGGGAGGACGGGTCGTCGTGCTGGGACCGACCGGAAAGAATTTCGCCGCCGGCATGTCCGGAGGCATCGCCTACGTTCTGGATGAGAAGCACAGTCTTTATCTGCGCCTGAATAAGGACCAGGTCATGACCGACACTCTTACAGAAAAGCACGACATCGATGAATTGAAATCCCTGATCGAGCAGCACGTTGCGGCTACCGGATCTGCGAAAGGAAAAAAGATCCTCGCAGCTTTCAAGTCCTATATTCCGTGCTTTAAGAAGATCATGCCGATCGACTACGACAAGATGCTGAAAACCATTGCGCACTTTGAAGAAAAGGGTCTTACCAGGGATCAGGCCGAACTGGAAGCCTTTGCCTGCATCCATCATAAGGAGGTTCGATAGATATGGGAAAACCGACAGGATTTATGGAATATAAACGGGAGGAAAGCAGCGTACGGCCTCCCGAAGAGCGTATTCACGACTGGCAGGAATTTCATCAGCCTATTCCTGAGAAAGACCGGATGCAGCAGGGCGCAAGGTGCATGAACTGCGGCACGCCCTTCTGTCAGAACCGTGACCGCACAGTCACTACAGAACCGGACGCTCACACATCTTCCGTCCAGAAGATCTTCACGGCAGGCGACATGAGAACCGGATCATCCCTGGTTGTCTCTGCCATCGCAGACGGACGTGCCGCGGCCGCCGAAGCCGACCGCTATCTCCTCGGCTACACCAATCTGATCTAACTGAATTTCATTCCGGCAGTCAGAAGGCCAGACGGATCCGGGTATGACATTTTTCCAACAGCTTCTTTTGATCAGCAGACATATTCTGTCAGAAGAACCTGCTTTTCCTGTCTTTACAGAAAACGAGCCGCGTGTTAAACTTTTACCGATGGACGGTATTCCTCAAGGGAAACTGTACCGGCGTTGAAATGCGCACGAGATAACTTCAATAACATGATATGACTGATGCTCTGGAACATTTTAAATGGATCTGATTCAGCACGCCATCCCGGGAAGCACCGGGAGGTGTAGATTATGAAAACAGGAATCATCGGAGCCGGCAAGGTCGGCTTCACCATCGGTAAATATTTCAGTACCCACGGTCTGCAGCTGTCCGGTTATTACAGCCGCAGCGCGGAATCCTCGATTGAGGCAGCACATTTTACAGGCAGCAGAAGCTTTACAAATATCAACGAGCTTGCCCGGGAAAGTGACGTGCTGTTTCTGACGATCCCGGACGGGAAAATCACTTCTGTTTATCAGCAGATTGACCCCGCCCTGCTCCAGGGAAAACTGATCGGTCATACAAGCGGAGCGCTCTCCTCAAAAGAAGCGTTTCCTGACATTGAAAATACAGGGGCTTATGCCTTTTCCGTTCATCCGATGTCCGCAGTAAGCGATCGTTACCACGCTTACGTGCAGATGCCGGATGTTTTTTTTGCGATTGAAGGTAATGATCAGGCACTGGATATCCTGATCCCGGAGTTTGAACGGATCGGCCTTCATCTGCAGAAAATCGACCCGAAGGCAAAAGTCCGCTACCACTGCGCAGCCGCCATCGCCAGCAATCTCGTAAACGCACTCCTTCTGACGAGCATCGACCTTCTCAGAAGCTGCGGCTTTACGGAAGAACGCGCGCGTGCCGCTCTGACTCCACTGGTTACGCTGAACGTGAAGAATGCCCTGGAAAACGGCATTCCCGCCAGCCTCACTGGTCCTGTGGAGCGTGCCGATGAAGGAACCATCAGAAGACATCTGACCTGTCTTGAAGGCAGGGAGAAACAGGTATACTGCCTGCTCTCAGAGATTCTGATTCCTGCCGCGCAGCAGAAACATCCAGACAGAAATTACCAGTCCATCGAAAAACTTCTGCAAGATGCGCTTTCCGGTATTCCGGAGGCCTCTTCAATGCAGAATAGCAATGCAGATGCGCAGGAAGAGCCAGAGGCAGGGAATCCCCTTGCAGGCTCCGTTTTGACAAAAAACACCGCGCAAGGAAAGGATGGGCTGAAATGAAAAATACAACCGCCACATTTCAAAAGATGAAGGAAAACCACGAGAAAATCTCCATGCTGACCTGCTACGACTACTCAACGGCAAAACTGATGGAAGCCGCAGGAATCAACGGCATTCTGGTGGGAGATTCTCTGGGAAACGTCATGCAGGGTTATGAGGACACCCTTCCGGTAACCATGGAAGAATCGATTATCTACGGCCGCTCGGTAGCAAGAGCCACCCACGACACCATGGTGGTCATGGACATGCCGTTCATGTCTTATCAGGTCTCTGTAGAGCAGGCACTGACCAACGCCGGAAGACTCATGAAAGAGGCACATGGAAACGCTGTAAAGCTTGAAGGAGGCGCCGCAGTCTGCCCGCAGATCAAGGCGATGACCAGTGTCGGAATTCCGGTCATGGCACACCTGGGCATGACACCGCAGTCCGTCAACGCCTTCGGCGGAAACAAAGTCCAGGGAAAAACCTCCGACGCCGCAAAACGCATGCTGGATGACGCTTACAAGATTCAGGAAGCCGGCGCCTTCGCCGTTGTACTGGAATGCGTTCCTGCCCCGCTCGCCGCGCTGATCACAGAAAAACTGACCATCCCGACCATCGGAATCGGTGCCGGAAATGAGACAGACGGACAGATTCTCGTTTATCAGGACATGCTGGGCATGTTCAGCGACTACGTCCCGAAATTCGTAAAGAAATTCGCCAATCTCGGCCAGAAAATGACCGATGCTTTTACACAGTATGATCAGGAAGTCAAGAGCACGGCCTTCCCGGATAAGGATCACGAATTCCATAAAATGAGTAATCCTGAAGTACTGGATGAATTAAAGAATCTCTAACAATTTCAAATAAGCTTTCCGTCAGCGTGGGATGCCCCTTGCGCGTGGATGTTTTGTCCGAATGCGGATGTTCTGCGTCTCACGCTGCCTGGAAGTCATAGAAAATAAGAACCCCACCCTTCCACGACGCTGAAGCGTCGGGTGGGTGCCCGGGAACCTTGTTGTCGTCTAACGGGCAGACAATCAAAAAAAGATAACAACGGAGGAAATAGGAGGAAATAGAAGATGAAAATTGCAAAGACGATTGAGGAAGTGCGCGAGCAGATTGCGGAGTGGAAGGCTGAGGGGCTGACGATCGGCCTGTGTCCGACGATGGGATTTCTGCATGAGGGCCATGCGTCGCTGATGGACGCGTCCGTAAAGCGCTGCGATAAGACCGTGGCGTCTGTGTTCGTCAACCCGATCCAGTTCGGACCGACGGAAGACCTGGCTGACTATCCTCGTGATTTCAAGCACGACTGTGATCTGCTGGAGAAACACGGTGTGGACATGGTTTTCCACCCAGATCCGTCCGAAATGTACTTCGATGATTTCTGCACCTACGTCGACATTGATGTACTGTCCAAGACGCTCTGCGGAAAGACCCGCCCGATTCACTTCCGCGGTGTATGCACGGTTATTACCAAACTCCTTCACATCGTAGAGCCGGACCGTATCTTCTTCGGTCAGAAGGACGCGCAGCAGCTGGCCATCATCAGAAGAATGGTCAGAGACCTGAACTTCAAGGTTGAAGTCATCGGCTGCCCGATCGTAAGAGAAAAAGACGGCCTCGCTAAGAGTTCCCGCAACACCTACCTCAGCCCGGAGGCCAGAAAGGCCGCAGTTATCCTCTCCAGAGCCGTCCGCCTCGGTCAGGACCTGGTTGAAAAGGGTGAGTACAGAAGCGCGCAGCTGACGGATGCCATGAAGAAGAAGCTCGCGGAAGAGCCGATGGCAGATCCTGAATACGTGGAGGTCGTCAACGGCGAGAACATGCAGCCGGTTGAGACTTTCAAGAAGGGGGATCTGGTTGCCATGGCCGTCAGAATCGACGGAACCCGCCTGATTGACAACTTCACCGTCGGCGATCCGAAGATCGCTTACACGGAGGATTAAAGAGATTCCGGATCCAGCGGCAGCGCAAACAGCTTATGCTTTTCCGCAAGCGGATGAATGCTGCCGTTGGTGATTCCGGCCATAACCTGAAGGACATCTTCCTTGTCAGATTCTTCCAGGTACAGATCAAAACCGACTTTATCGGTGTACTGGATATTGCTGATTTCCGCCTTTCCATCAAAAGGGAAGGCGGAGATCCGGTTAAAGGTGCTGTAATCCGTCTCAAATGAGATAGCAAGCTTATCCGTCATCGCAGCCGGTGAAGATGCGCGTACGCCCGCTTTTGCGGCCTGTGTGTAGGCTCTGACCAGCCCGCCTGTACCCAGCTTGATTCCGCCAAAGTATCTGGTCACAACAATTACCAGATTGGAAAAACGCTCTTTTACCAGCATCTGTACGATCGGAGCACCGGATGTTCCCTGCGGTTCACCGTCATCGCTTCCCCACTGCAGCTGAAACTGATCGCCGATCACCATGGCCGGGACGTTATGCGTCGCGTTATAGTGTTTTTTCCTGATTGTACGGATAAATTCCTCCGCCTCTTCCCGGCTTTCTGCCGGTGAAGCATAAGCGATAAACCTGGATTTCTGAATTACGATTTCATCGCTTCCATGCTCTGTAACCGTCCGGTACTGTTCCATCCTTTCTCCCCCTTATTTCTTTCCAGACAAAAACGAAAGAAAGCAGAAGATGAAAGGAAAAACCTGTCACCTTCCGCCGATAACACTCTGCAGGAGCATTTCCCCGCAAAGGCAGATCCGGTACTGCATCTTCTTGCCATGATCATACAACACCTTATTCTTTTATTCTCCTGACCTGTACAGCCATTCAGATGGAGACAGATCCGCCGGAGACATTCCGTTTTTATTCTTTCTTAAACATTTCTCGCTTATCCCATTTCACAGGATATTCTGCAGACGCAGAAACGCGGATTAGATATCGATCTTAGCAATCTGGTCACGCAGGAAATTGTTGGTGATCTTGATTCTTGTTCCCTTCATACCCAGGGATCTGGATTCAATAACACCTGCACTCTCCAGCTTGCGGAGCGCGTTAACGATTACAGAACGAGTGATGTTGAACTTATCCGCTACCTTGCTGGCAACCAGAAGTCCTTCGTTTCCTTCCAGCTCACCAAAAATCTTTACGACTGCATCAAGCTCTGAGTAAGACAGTGTCTCGAGAGCCATGTCAACAGCGTTCTTTTCTCTGCTGTCAGCCTCTTCTTCAAGAGCAATGCTTCTGGAAACTTCCAGTCCTACAACGGTTGCGCCATACTCTGTAATCGCAATGTCTTCCTCATCATATGGCTCGTTCTCACGAAGCAGAACAACGGTAGCTACACGGTTTCCTCCGAAAATTACCGGAACGATGATATGATAGTATTCATACTTGTTATAGTCATCTCCGATAATCTTTGTAATATCGTCACCTGTAACATTCTCTTTGGTGCTTGTGATTTTCAGAAGACGGGAATTGATTTCCGGCTTCAGTACGTCTGCACCAGACTCGTCCTTTGTTACGAGGGTATCTGCTTCACTGCTTCTGGAAGCCAGGATCTTACCTCTCTTACTCATAACCAGGACTTCAGACTCCAGCATTTCTCCGATGGAATCGCAGAGCTCATCAAAAGCGACGTAGCCGGTTGTGCTTTCTGAAAGCATTCTGTTTAGTTCTCGAATTCTCGATAATAATCTCTTACTCATAGTTTCATCAGCCTTTCTCTTACCACACACACAATTTGATAAAAGTTTATTTATATAAAACACTGCTCAGGGAAGAGCAGGCTTTCTACCCTCCCTGCCGCGGCATTTTCAATGTTAATGCGGTTCGGATCATGTTCCTGTCCGGACCGGTCTTTCTATCCTGCATCAGCATTACAGAATATATTTCTGAACGTCATCCTTCTCAATCGTGTCAGCGAACTTACTCTTAACAAAGTCCTTATCGATTACGGTCTTTCCTTCCGGTCCCTCCTCCGGAATCTCATAGGAGATATCCTCCAGAAGACGTTCCAGGATAGTAGACAGGCGGCGCGCTCCGATATTTTCATTCTGCTGATTCATCAGAGCTGCAATCTCTGCGATTTCCTCAATGGCATCGTCAGTAAATTCCAGGTGAATTCCTTCTGTCGCCAGAAGAGCCTGATGCTGCTTAACAATGGCATTCTTAGGAACCGTCAGAATCTTCATCAGGTCATCCTTCGTCAGGTTCTGCAGTTCTACTCGGATCGGGAAACGTCCCTGCAGTTCCGGAATCAGATCCGTCGGCTTAGAGACGCTGAACGCACCGGCACCGATAAACAGGATGTGATCGGTTTTCACCGGACCGTACTTCGTGTTAACCACGCTTCCCTCAACGATTGGAAGAATGTCTCTCTGAACGCCTTCACGGGAAACATCGGCTCCGGAACCATAGTTGTTTCCGGCAGCAATTTTATCGATCTCATCGATAAAGATGATTCCATTCTGCTCCGCATTTTCTACGGCGTCATCCGTAACAGCGTCCATATCAAGAAGTTTGGAGGCTTCCTGTTCGCGCAGAATCTTCCTCGCGTCCTTGACTTTGACCTTTCTTGTTTTCTTTTTCTTTGGCATCATATCGCCGAAAATATTTCCGATGGCGATGCTCATGCCTTCATTACTCATGTCCAGCTCATTGCTTCTCGGTGCTTCTTCTACCTGGATTTCAATGAACTGATCTTCCAGAAGTCCCTTCCTCAGCTGATCACGCACCTGATCTCTGGCCATCTTCACATCAGAAGACTCGGTTTCCTGTGCGTGCTTCTGTTGACTCTGCTCATACAGCTGCTTCTGGCTCGGATAGCCTCCGCTGTTGCGGAGAAAATCAAACGGACTGCTGTCCTGGTTCTGCTGGTTCTGCACGGCCTGTGCCTTTCCAGGAACCATCGCCTCAACGATTTTATCCTCGGCCATCTTATCAGCGATATCATATTTCTCCTGCATCGCGCTCTGTTTGGTAATGCGCATAGACGCTTCCACCAGATCACGAACCATAGAATCAACATCTCTTCCTACATAGCCGACTTCTGTAAATTTGGTTGCCTCGACTTTTACAAACGGCGCCTTCATCAGCTTGGCAAGACGTCTTGCGATTTCCGTCTTACCACAGCCGGTAGGTCCCATCATCAGGATGTTCTTCGGTGTGATTTCTTCTCTCATCTCATCCGATACCAGATTTCTTCTGTAGCGGTTTCTCAGAGCTACCGCAACCGAACGCTTTGCCTTGTCCTGACCGATGATATATTTATCCAATTCAGCAACAATCTCTTTCGGAGTCAAACCTTGGATCTTATCCGCCATGATTATTCATCCTCCTCTATTATATACCAATTTTTCCCGAAAATGTCAAACAATTTTGTTCTGTTATAACTTTATAACATTACTGACAATACACATCTATTAAAAGTATTGTTTATAATTATTGATTTCTATAAAGCTATCAGCAAATCATTTCATTTACTGTCCAAGCTTTTCCACAGTAATGTGATCATTCGTGTAAACACAGATGGAAGAAGCAATTTTCAGGGACTCTCTTACGATAGCTTCTGCTCCCATGTCTGTATGATTATACAGAGCATTTGCCGCAGAATATGCGTAATTTCCGCCAGAACCAATGGCAACAAACTGCTCATCCGGCTCAATGATTTCACCATTTCCGGAAAGAACCAGCATGTCATCCTTATCCATAACGATCATGAGTGCTTCCAGGCTTCGCATGCCTTTGTCCGATCTCCACATCTGCGCGAGATCAACGGCTGCACGTCTCAGATTTCCGTCATGCTCTTCCAGCTTGCTCTCGAACTTTTCTGTAAGTGTAAATGCATCAGCTACAGATCCGGCAAAACCGGTGAGTACCTGACCATGAAAAATCTTTTTTACCTTGACCGCGCCATTTTTCATAATTGCGGTCTTGCCCATTGTTACCTGGCCGTCTCCGCCAATAGCAACATCATCCGGGCCTCTTCTTACGGCACAAATCGTCGTTGCGTGGAATTCCAATTCCGCCATAACTTCTCTGCCTCCTTATTTTCTCAATATTTTCTGGTGAACTGCAGCCATGTTAAGATATATAAGCGCAGTAAACTCTCTCGTATATTTTATCCATTATTATCATTCTTAAAACAATCCGCAATGCATCTTGCAAAACTTCGCAGAAAATTCACCTTAGAACCGAAACACAGAACTGAGTATTGTACACACAGACAAGTATCGGTCTGCTCCGGTCAGCGGCGGGAAACAAGGATGTTCCCGTCTTTTCAGAGCTGACTTAACTTAATGCAGTTTTTACAGAGCTGATAATTTTTACTCCTTATACTTGCACTCCGGATTGGAGCAGGCCAGCATGGTCGTTTTGGTCTTCTTTTCAACCAGAAGACTTCCGCAGACCGGACACTTTTTATTTACCGGCTTATTCCAGTAAGACTGCTTACACTCCGGCCATCCGCTGCAGCCATAGAACACGCGCCCCTTACGGGAATGCTTCTCTACGATGTCCCTTCCGCAGACCGGACACTTTACGCCAATCTTGACGACAAGCGGCTTGGTGTTTTTACACTCCGGATATCCGCTGCAGGCGATGAAATCGCCGAATCTGCCACTCTTGATGACCATCGGGCGGCCGCAGAGTTCGCAGACTTCTCCTGTCGGACGGTCCTGAACCTCAACCTTCTGGATCTCAGAATCCGCAACATCCAGTTCCTTTTTAAACGGCCCGTAGAAATCCCGGATAACCTGCTTCCACTCCGTACCCTTGACCTCAACATCATCAAGCGTATTCTCCATCTCAGCCGTGAATCCTGAGTCAACGATATCCTTGAAATATTTCTCCAGAAGATCATCGACGATAAAGCCAAGATCTGTCGGAACCAGGCTCTTCTTTTCACGCTTGACGTAGCGTCTTCCGGTCAGTGTGTTTACGATCGGCGCATAGGTACTCGGACGTCCGATATCTCTTGTTTCTAGCTCTTTTACGAGGCTTGCCTCTGTAAATCTGGCCGGCGGCTGAGTGAAGTTCTGCTCGCCTTCCACTTTCTGAAGATCCAGCTGCTCGCCCTCCTGAAGCTCAGGAAGCTGCTTGCTGCCGTCATCTGCAGAAACATGGTAAACTCTTCTGCATCCGTCAAAGATCATACGTGATCCGGATGCGCGGAAACCATATTCACCGCATGAAATAACTGCCTGCATGCTGTCGTAACGCGCAGGAGCCATCTGGCTGGCTATGAATCTGGTCCAGATCAGGTTATACAGCTTGAACTGGTCTGTGGAAAGAGAATCTTTCACATCTTCCGGAGCCAGCGTCACATCCGCCGGGCGGATAGCCTCGTGAGCGTCCTGAATATCTTTCTTCTTATTTGAATAGACCTTTCCGCCGTAATACTCATTTCCAAAACGATCAGAAATATAAGTTCTGGAAGCGCTTCGTGCCTCTTCAGAAACACGGACAGAGTCGGTACGCAGATAGGTAATCAGACCGATTGTGCCGTGACCCTTTACATCAACACCTTCATACAGCTGCTGCGCAATCATCATGGTCTTTCTGGTATTGAAATTGATCCGGTTGGACGCATCCTGCTGGAGACTTGAAGTCGTATATGGAGGATATGGATTTCTGACCGTTTCCCTTCTTGTCAGCTTGTCGACCAGATAGGGTTTTCCTTCAAGTTCCTTCAGAACCTGGTCCTTTTCCTGTTCATTATGAAGCGTAATCTTCTTTCCTGCCTTGTTATTCAGCTTAGCCTGGAAAACAATGCCTTTCTTAAAGGATGCGGTTACCGTCCAGTATTCTTCCGGAACAAAGTTCTGAATCTCTTTCTCTCTGTCGCAGATAATCTTCAGTGCGGCAGACTGCACACGACCTGCAGAAAGTCCCCTCTTTACTTTTCTCCAGAGCAGCGGGCTGATCTGATAGCCTACCAGGCGGTCCAGAACACGTCTTGCCTGCTGCGCATCCACCAGACTCTGGTCAATTGGACGCGGGTGCTTGATCGCTTCCTTTACAACCGGTTTGGTGATCTCATTGAAGGTCACGCGGCATGGCTCATCCGGATCAATTCCGAGCAGGTAAGCCAGATGCCAGGAAATCGCTTCTCCCTCGCGGTCCGGGTCGGTTGCGAGATAGACGCGGGATGCCTTTTTTGCTTCCCGTTTCAGTTCCTTGATCAGATCGCCCTTTCCTCGGATGGAAATGTACTGCGGCTCAAAATCATTATCGATATCAATTCCCAGCTTGCTCTTTGGAAGGTCTCTGACGTGACCGACAGAAGCGACCACCTTATAGCTTGAACCTAAGAATTTTCCGATTGTCTTCGCCTTGGACGGAGACTCTACGATGACCAGTTTTTTCTTGCGGGCAGCTGTCTTTTTTGCCGTTGTTTTTCTGGCTGCTGTCTTTTTTGTTCTTGTTGAAGTTTTCCTTTTTGTGGTTTTTGCCGCCGTGCTCTTCCCGGAAGATGCAGATTTTACTGCCGTCTCTTCAGAAGAAGCGCCTGAAGACACTGATTTATCTTTAACCTCAGCTTCAGCAGCTGATGCTTTAACCATGTTCATATAAAAATACCCCTTTTTTCTCAAACTCAGCAAGGATGTATTATAGCACATCCTATGAACCTGTCAAACATATCTGATTATTACACCTTATTGCGATATATTTTCCTATTCATAATCCTGGGCGTTTTGTTCTTTTTTGTATCACATGGATATACACTTGTCAAGGAAAACCTTTCAAACCTGGTCAGACTCGTTCAACATTTCACCAGAAGTTCACGTAAACCTTACAGAACTATTCTTTTCTCCGAATTTTCTTTTCAATTATTATCTGCAGCAAACACTCTCCCCATGCTGGTCTGCACCCATCCTTTCATTTCTAATATCGTTACCAGACTGTTTACGTACTGAGGCGAAAAGCCTGTTTTTGCGCTGATTTTTTCTACCATGATTTCACTTTCTAACGTCACGGCATCCATGACCTTTTGTTCATCGCTGCCGAGGGCTTCCCGTTTTTCCTTCGCCGCGTCTTTTCCGAGGAACTGGAAGATATCACCAACGCTGCAGACGGGAATGACATCACCAGTTCCGGCGCAGGTCAGAAGGCGGTTCGTTCCCACACTGCACCGACTGGTGATATTTCCCGGAACCACCATCAGCGGCTTATTCTGCTCTACCGCATACTCGGCAGTGGTCAGCGCCCCGCTGTGAAAAGAAGCTTCTACCACGGTCACTGCATCGGAAAGTGCGGCAATCAGACGGTTTCTCCTTGGAAAGGTCCAAGGTTTCGCCTTAAAACCAGGCGGATACTCAGAAATCAGGAGTCCTCTGCTTCGGATCTCCTCCATCAGACCTTTATTTTCCGCGGGATAACACTGGTCCAGTCCGTTTCCCAAAACGGCAATGACATTTCCCCCATGATGCAGGCAGGCCCGCTGTGCGGAAGAATCAATTCCCGCCGCCAGGCCGCTGACGATCGTAACACCGCATTTAGCCGCCTGCCTTCCGATTTCCCTGCTGACGGATGCGCCATAGGGACTGCATTTTCTGCTCCCGACGACAGCCAGAACCGGCCCGGAAAGAAGATCGGTCTTTCCTTCCATA
>Ga0214925_100562_pt1 | contig 15666 bp, 17 predicted proteins | sample Stichaenrichment_FD_168299 | JGI IMG/M metagenome (GOLD analysis project Ga0214925, IMG submission 168299) | Xylose enriched microbial communities from anaerobic bioreactor in Madison, Wisconsin, United States - 63SRT | ecosystem: Engineered > Bioreactor > Anaerobic > Unclassified | place: USA... | reverse complement strand
AAGTCCGGTCAGATGTTGATTGATTTATTCGAGAACGAAGCAGCAAGGAAGTGAAAAGACTTGGAAGAGATTTATTTAGATAATGCTGCAACGACCAGAGTTTCAGATGAAGTTTATGCAGAATTAATGGACAAGTATAAGAATGTTTATGGGAATGCGTCGACGCTTTATGGGCTCGGACGCCAGTCCAAAGAGGTTATGGAACACGCCAGAGAAGTGATTGCCAAGTCAATTAACGCGGACCCCGAGGAAATTGTTTTTACCAGCGGTGGTTCCGAGAGTGACAACACCGCAGTAATGCAAACAGCTTTTGCACGTCAATCTTTGGGAAAGCATATTATTACGACTGCAATAGAGCATGAAGCCATTTTAAGGCCCATGCAGGCGTTAGAGAAGCTGGGCTTTCGAATTACCTACTTGCCGGTTGATCAGTACGGAAACATCTCCTTGGACGACTTTAAAGCGGCATTGGACGATGATACGATTCTGGTTTCGATCATGACAGGAAATAACGAAGTCGGTTCCGTTATGCCGATCCATGAAATTGGCGAGATTTTAAAAGATCATCAAGCATGGTTTCATACAGATGCCGTTCAAGCATATGGGTTATTAGATATTGACGTCCAACGTGATCATATTGATTTATTGTCAACGTCTGCACATAAAATTAACGGCCCAAAAATGATTGGGTTTTTATATCGTCGAACAGGTGTTAACTTCCCAAGTTTAATTAAGGGTGGCGATCAGGAGACAAAACGTCGTGCAGGTACTGAAAATGTGCCGGCAATTGCTGGCTTCGCCCGTGCTGTTGAGACGATTACCAGTGAGGAAAAGGCACATCGTCAGGCTAAATATCTAAAATTCAAAAAGTATATTGCCGATAAATTAACAAAAAATGGCATTGACTTTGACATTAACGGTCAAATTACCGAGGACAATTTAAACCACGTTTTTAATATTTGGCTAAAGGGAATTTCAACCTATGTGATGCAAACTAATCTGGACTTGGCAGGAATTGCTGTATCTGGTGGTTCGGCTTGTACAGCGGGAAGTATTGAACCTTCCCATGTTTTGGTTGCAATGTATGGTAAGGACAGTCCGCGTATCAGTGAATCGATTCGAATTAGTTTTGGGCGTTACAACACGTATGAGGATTTGGACAAACTGGTTGCTGCGATTACCCAAACGGTTAAACGTTTAAAAAATAAAAATAGGGAAGTGAAACTGTGATGGCTTTTTCCACAACGGCTAAGGTGAGTGGTGATTCGCATGCTTACGAACTGAATTCTGAAGTGAAGAAATATACGTTAAAAGACTTGGGATTTACGGAGACCAAGGCTGGCAATTATTCTTTAGAACGCTCATTAGACCCTAATTCTCCATACGGAACCGGGTATAAATTTAAAATGATGGTTTCTAAAGGGCTGGACGGTTTTCGAATGTCCATTACAACGGGAAATGGACTGCAAAAAGTTAATATTTTTAAAAATTCTGAAACACAAGAAAGTGTTGATCAATTCAATTTCTTGATTAATAATTTGGTTGATCGAGAAGTCTTGAAACGAACGGATTAGGTAAGGATGCTTTGAATTTTTAAATGAAACTCAGTTAGGCAACCGGTTAATATCGGCTTGCTAACTGAGCTTTTTTGATTTTTGAAGAAATAATTCATCTCGTGTTGCACATGTGTTAACGACATTAATTAGTCTGTGACAGGGATCCTTTTTTTGAAAAATGTCTGTCAAAAAGATGATCACTCAATTGATTTGGTTTGAAGAAAGGATTTTTCATATTGACAGAGCTTTTTAAAAGGGCTAAATTAGATATTAATTAAGATACAATGATAAACGCACTAAGGATAATGACTTTTATTATTTCCTATAGGCGAAGCTAGGCTTATTTTTCAACCCAACCACCTTTTAATGTCATAGTTGTTATTTTTACTCGATTATTAGAGTAGCTTGATTTCAATTTTAAGGAGGTTTCTTATCAATGGCAAAACAAGATGTTAAGGATCTTGATTGGTCCAATTTAGGATTTACATATAGAGATTTACCATATAGTTACAACGAAGAATTTAAAGATGGTAAATGGCAGAACGGTGGCTTGACTACTGATTCCACACTTACATTTTCCGAAGCCGCCGAAGATCTTCACTACGGTCAAGAAGTTTTTGAGGGCATGAAGGCTTATCGGACAAAGGACGGTGGCATCAACCTGTTCCGTCCTGAAATGAATGCCGAAAGAATGGCCAATTCGGCTAAGCGACTTGTAATGGAACAATATCCAAAAGATAAGTTTGTTGAGGCTGTTAAAGCCGTTGTTAAAGCAAACCAAGAATTTGTACCACCTTATGGTTCGGGCGGATCATTATACATTCGTCCATTTATGGTGGGAACCGAGCCTGTTGTGGGTGTTTCCCCATCGACTGAGTATACGTTCCATATTTATGCGACTCCGGTTGGCGCTTATATTAAAGGATTAAATCCAATGCCTTATACCGTTAGCGACTATGATCGAGCTGCCGGTGCCGGTACTGGTCAGGCTAAAACTGCCGGTAACTATGCAAGTAGTTTATTACCATCAATTTTAGCCAAAAAAGCCGGCTTTGCGGACTGCCTGTACTTGGACCCTCGTGAACACAAGTATATCGACGAATTTGGTGGCGCTAATTTCTATGGTGTCACTAAGGATGGGCAATTTCTGACACCAAAATCAGATTCTATCCTGCCATCAATTACCAAGAAGTCCATCTTACAAATTGCAAAGGATCAGGGATTAAATCCTCAGGAAACCCGAATTGCAATTGATGATTTGGATAACCTTGCAGAAGCTGGCGCAATGGGAACAGCTGCCGTTATTTCACCTGTCGGTTCGTTGACTTATAAGGGTAATAAGCACGTCTTCTATAGTGAAACAGAGGCCGGCCCTGTTACGCAGAAGTTGTATGATACTTTGTTTGGCATTCAAGAAGGCGATGTTGAAGACAAGCATGGCTGGGTTGAATCCGTCGATCTATAAAATGAGTAACTGCCTTTAGGCTATTTGGTATTGTCTAAAGTAAAAACGTTTCGCCCTTTTGGGAGAGGCGTTTTTTGATGTTGCAAAAAGTAATAAATTAAAATTTGACAAAATTACAATTTCAATCGGGTTGACATTAATCCATTAAAATATTAGACTATTAGAAATTGGTTAGACCAAGCCGATTGATATCATTACATATTTTTAGGAGGATTTTTATGGCTAAAGCAAAACCAGCATCAGAGTTAGATTACAACAACTTAGGATTCAACTATATGGATCTGCCTTATCGTTTCCTAGCCCACTATTCGGATGGCAAATGGGACGCTGGCAAGTTGACTGAAGACAGTACATTACATATTTCAGAAGGGTCAACGTCTCTTCATTACGGTCAGGCGGATTTTGAAGGCCTGAAAGCTTACCGGACAAAAGACGGCAGTATTAATTTATTCCGACCGGATATGAACGCAAAACGGATGCATAATAGTTGTGAGCGTTTACTAATGCCACCATACCCTGAAGATAAGTTTATTGAGGCTGTTAAGCAGGTTGTAGCAGCAAATGCCGATTATGTGCCGCCATATGGTACCGGCGCAACGCTTTATCTGCGTCCTTTAATGATCGGAATTGGAGGCAATATCGGTGTTCATCCAGCTTCAGAATACTTGTTCACCATTTTTGCGATGCCTGTTGGTGCTTACTATAAAGGTGGGTTAAAGCCAACTAACTTCACGACCTCATATTATGATCGTGCTGCACCTCACGGAACCGGTCAAAGCAAGGTTGGCGGTAACTACGGCGGGAGTTTACTTCCCGGGGACGAGGCTCATAAAGCAGGTTATTCGGACGTTATCTATCTTGACCCAGCTACTCATACAAAAATCGAAGAAGCCGGTTCTGCCAACTTCTTTGGCATTACAAAGGATAACGAATTTGTTACACCAAAATCACCATCAATCTTACCAAGTATTACAAAATATTCCGCACTTTACTTGGCTGAGCATCGATTGGGACTAAAAGCTGTTCAAGGCGATGTCTTTATTAATGATTTGGATCGCTTTAAAGAGGCTGGCGCAATGGGAACTGCCGCTGTTATTTCACCAATCGGCGGTATCGAATATAAAGATAAGCTTCATGTATTTTATAGTGAAACTGAAGTTGCGCCATTAACACGTAAGCTTTACGATGAATTAACCGGTATTCAATTTGGTGATGTAGAAGCGCCTGAAGGATGGATTCAAAAAGTACCGCTCAATTAAATTATTTAATAACTGAAATACAGAATTGAGTAGCGGCATTTTGATCCGAAAGATAAATAAACGACCCGACTATTCTGTTTTTAGGACTAGTCGGGTTATTTATTTATCTGATTAGAAGGTTGAGACTTAAACATTTAAGATAGTTTAGAGAAATGGGAGATAACGATATGCTTAAACGAGAAGGTCATTCTCATACGGAATTTTGCCCACACGGTAGTGGTGATGATGTAGAATTAATGATTCAAAGGGCCATTCATCTGGGCTTCAAAGAGTATAGTATCACCGAGCATGCGCCACTGCCCCCAGAACTTCAGAACGAGTATGCGGGGCAAAAAACGGGTTTAACGGAAGCCTCAATGTCAATGTCCGATTTGGATGCTTACTTTAAAAAAATGACATTAATGAAGACTAAATACGCTGATCAAATTCACATTCATATTGGGTTTGAAGTGGACTACTTGGCAGATTTTGTCTCATGGACGAGAGATTTTCTGGATGAATACGGGCCAAGAACCGATGATAATATTTTATCCGTCCATTTCATGAAGGGAAAAGATGACAAATATTGGTGTGTAGACGATACCATGCAAGATTTCGAAATCGGGTTGCTTAGCGAGTCAGAAAATGCTCAAACGTTATTTGCGACCTATTTTAATTTGGTTGATGAATCCGTTACAGCAAGCTTGGGTCAGTATGCGCCTAATCGAATCGGTCATATGACATTAATTCGAAAGTTTCAGGATCGCTTTAATTTGGATTCTCAATATAACGAAACTAATCAAAAATTAATCCAAGAGATCCTTAGAAAAATCTTGGATAGGGGATTGCAGCTTGATTTCAACGCTGCGGGCCTTTATAAGGCTTATTGTAATCAGCCCTATCCGAACTTTAAAATCGCCATACAAGCGCAACAAATGGGTATTCAGCTGATTTATGGCAGTGATGCGCACAGCGTGGCTGAGATCGGTCATGGTTATCACGGATTGGCAGAATTCTTTTAACCAAATTCTCAGAAAGAACTTGACTTTTTTATACGCCGTGTTATGATTTCTTATAAATTAAAGATTAATAATAAAATAAAGTTTTGATTAGAAGAAGTAATCGGCTCTGAGTGTAAAGAGAGTTCCGCTGCTGAGAAGGGACCATTCCGACCGGTGAAAACACATCTATGAACTAGTTGATTGAACAGAGTAGATCAATTCGCAAGTTTAGCGTTATCAGGGTTACCGCAACTGTTATCGGGCATTTGTCTGCTGAGTAGTTGTTGGCAACGTAAGGCAATCTATCGTGAGGTAGGTGCAAATTGGGGTGGAACCGCGATTAAAATTCGTCCTCGAGAACTGACTTTCAGTTTTCGAGGACGTTTTTTATACAGTATGTGATTCAAAGCGATTATCAGAACACACAGATTTTTTTCAAACACAATTATTATCAATCCTCCAATAAAATCTAAGGAAGTGGTCGACATGAAAAATAAAAATTTACCAAATGGCACTCGGGATGAGTTTGGTGTTCAAGCAGAAGTTAAAGAAGCAATTCAGATGAAACTCCTAGGCCTCTTTAAAGACCGGGGGTTTCGAAAATTAACAACGCCGGTATTAGAGTATTCTGATGTTTTTGAACCACTTAGCACGGATAATTATCGACCATATCAATTCTTGGATGAACAGGGTGAAACGTTGGTGCTTCGACCGGATCTGACATTACCGGTTGCAAGGGTCATGAGTACGACAGGCGTGGATTTGCCAGTTAAATGGTACTACAGCGGGGATGTCTTTCGAGTTAAAAAGCGGCTTTCGGGAAGCTATAATCAAACCACTCAAGCGGGGATTGAAATTATTGGTTACAAAGGAATTAAAGCTGACTGGGAATGCCTTCAGGTAGCATTATCTGGATGTCAGCAAATGGGCTTGGAAGATGTCACTGTTGAAATTAGCCAGGCAAAATTCGTTGATACGGTCATTAATCAACTTGAGTTGCCCGAACCTACCAGAAACAGTCTGAAAATGGCATTGTTCGATAAAGATTTAAACCGTTATCAAAGTCTTTGGTCACCATTGGTCCACACAAAGTTTGAAAAATTTTTAGCAGAATGGCCATGGTTGTTTGGGGACTTTGATCAGGTGATTCGAATTGTAGAAACACTGCCCAGATCAGCAGAACTGGAAGCGATCATTAAGGATTTGATTGCAACTAAAACATTTATTAATCAACAATTTCCCAACTTTCAGGTCACGCTTGATCTAAGTGTTCGGTCACCTCAGTCATATTATACCGGCATGGCTTTTCGAGGCTTTACCGGTAAATCAGCGGATTATTTATTCAGTGGTGGTCGATATGATGATCTGTTAACAAACTTTCAGAAAGTAAAAGTCTCCGCTGTTGGTGTGGCGTTTGACGTTGACGCTTTGGTGGAACGAACGGCTTTACCGGCCAATAAACAGCAAACGCTTATTTATTTTGATGATGATCAATGGCAGCTTGCCGAAAAGAAGCTGCAGGAAATTCCAAATTCAACGCTCTGCCTCACACAATCGGTTCAAGCAGCTAAGCGGTTGGCTGATAGTGATGGTAACAAGCTTTTGGATTTGACGGAAGGCAGGTCACAAAATGGAACCAATTAAAATTGCCCTGACAAAGGGGCGAACAGAGCAACAGGTTGTCCCATTACTGGAGGCGAGTGGTATTAACTGCCAGGGACTAAAAAATAAGGGTCGTAAATTAATTTTTAATGATGATCCAAGGTATGACTTTATTTTGGTAAAGGGCCCCGATGTTTTGACCTATTTAAATAGCGGTACCGTTCAAATAGGAATTGTTGGCAGCGATGTATTGGATGAACAGGAAAATTCCCAATATGCCATGTTAAATTTGAGTGTTGGAAAATGCCGATTTGTCTTAGCCTCAACTGCTGATTTCAACCCACAGCAACAGCGGCGAAAGATTATTGCAACTAAGTATCCCAACATTACCAAACGTTATTTTGAAGGCATTGGTGAAGATGTTGAGATTATTAAGATTGAAGGCTCGGTTGAACTTGCTCCGCTGATTGGATTGGCGGATGCAATTGTCGATATTGTGGAAACGGGAAATACCTTACGTGAAAACAACCTTCGGGTATACGCAAAGCTACAGCCGGTTAATACCAAATTAGTCGTCAACCGTCTGGCCCTTAGGCAATATCAACCACAGATCAAAACATTGATTTCCAACTTACAGACAGCGGACAGACAAGCCGTCAAGGCAAAATTAATCAGGGAGTGACTAGTATGAGAACGGCAACTATTTCCAGAAATACAAATGAAACGCAAATTGAATTACAGTTAAATCTTGATGATTATTCAACAATTCAAGTTGATACAGGTATTGGATTTCTTAATCACATGTTAACAGCATTTGCCAAACATGGTCGCTTCGGGTTGATTGTTAATGCCAAAGGTGATTTGGATGTTGATCCACATCATACGACCGAAGACGTTGGCATCGCGCTTGGATTAGCATTAAAAGAGGCTTTGGGTGATAAAGCCGGCATCGAACGATTCGGGTCCGCGCTTATTCCGCTTGATGAAACACTTAGTCGAGTTGTCATTGATTTATCAGGAAGATCCTATCTTGTTTTTAAAGCAGAATTTGCCAATGATCACTTGGGAGGATATGACACTGAAGTGACAGAAGATTTCTTTCAAGCTTTTGCATTTAATGCCGAATTAAATTTGCACGCCGAGGTCCTGTATGGACGTAATACACATCATAAAATCGAAACTTTATTTAAAGCTTTAGGAAGGGCATTACGGGCTGCTGTCACGCTGAATCCTGAAATTAAAGGGATTCCATCAACCAAGGGGGTCATTTAATGATCATTGTGATTGATTACGATACTGGAAATACCAGAAACGTCAAAAAAGCGCTTGATTTTCTGGGTGTTGAAAATAAATTAAGTGCTGATCCACAGGAAATCACAAATGCGGATGGCGTTATTCTTCCTGGCGTCGGCGCTTTTAAAAAAGCCATCGATGCACTAAATGAACGGCAGTTAATTCCGGTTATTCAACAGGTTGCCAAGCAGGGAACACCGATGTTAGGGATTTGTTTGGGCATGCAATTACTGTTCGATCGAAGTCTTGAATTCGGTGACACAACCGGACTTTCCCTTATCAAAGGCGATGTTATTCCAATCCCAACTAATTTAGGCGTGAAGGTTCCCCACATGGGGTGGGATTTGAATCAGGTTACGCAATCTGATCCGATTGCAGATATATTTGATCAACAATTCAGTTATTTTGTGCATTCGTTTTATGTCAAAACGTCTGCAGATAAGGTTTTGGCAACGACTGATTATGGTGTTCAAATACCAAGTATCGTTAGACAAAATAATGTGATCGGAATGCAGTTTCATCCTGAAAAAAGTGGTCAGGTTGGCCTTAATGGGTTAACAAAATTTAAGGAGATGGTTGAAAATGCAGATTATTCCCGCAATTGATTTGAAAAACCAAGAGAGTGTGCGACTGTACCAAGGGGACTTTAACCAGACAACCTTGATTAGCGAGTCACCTGTTCAGCAGGCACTTGCGATTGAAAGGGCGGGATTAACCAATTTACATTTGGTTGATTTGGACGGTGCGAAATCCGGGCGTCCCGTCAATCGGGCAATTATTCAACAAATTTGTGAACAAACCGGACTTGCTGTTGAGGTTGGCGGTGGCATTCGATCCCTTTCCCAAATCAATACCTATCTTACTTCAGGAGTGACTCGAGTTATTCTTGGTTCGGCAGCGTTGAATGATCCTGAACTGGTCCAAGAAGCAATTAAGCAATTTGGCGCAGATCAAATCGTTGTTGGTATTGATGGTAAAGATGGACTGGTGGCAGTTTCAGGATGGCTTGAGCAAAGCACTGTCAAAATGGATGAATTAATGGCGTCAATGGTTGCCTTTTGCGTTAAGACGTTTATTGTTACTGATATTTCAAGAGACGGTACAATGAGCGGCCCAAACGGTGACCAGTTGAGCCATTTACAAAAGCAATTTACAGCCGCAACCGTTATTGCTTCAGGCGGTATCCGAAACGTCACAGACCTCAATCAGTTGGCCGATTTGGGGATTCGTGCAGCAATTGTCGGCAAAGCAATGGCCACGGGAGATTTACCGTTACAGACTTTGGCGGAGGTGAACCAAAATGTTGGCTAAACGAATTATTCCCTGCTTGGATGTTGACCACGGCCGAGTTAAAAAAGGTGTTAATTTTGTGAACTTGCAGGATGTTGGTGATCCCACCGAAATTGCCGCGGCCTATCAAAAGCAGGGTGCAGATGAACTTGTTTTTTTGGATATTACGGCAACCAATGAAAAGAGAAAAGCAATTGTTGAAACAATTGAGCAGGTTGCAAGCCAGGTCTTTATGCCGTTGACCGTTGGTGGCGGCATTCATGACGTTTCGGATATGATGAATCTGCTCAGGGCAGGTGCTGATAAAACAGCTGTTAACTCAGCTGCAGTTCGCCATCCTGAATTAATCACCCAGGGAGCTGAAAAGTTTGGAAGTCAATGTGTTGTATTAGCAATTGATGCAAAATTTAATCCTCAAACCCAAACCTATCAAGTCTACGTGAATGGTGGCCGCAAAGCGACAAATTTGGATGCAGTACAATGGGCAAAGGAAGGTGTCAAAAGGGGTGCAGGCGAGTTACTGGTTACCAGTATGGATAAAGACGGGACTAAAAGTGGTTACGATATTGATCTATACAGACAGTTAACAAAAGCTGTTTCAGTTCCGGTGATCGCTTCCGGTGGATGTGGAAAGCTGACAGATTTTTCGGATGTTTTCCGGGAGTCAGACGTGGATGGTGCATTAGCCGCTTCCGTTTTTCATTTTGGCGAACTGACTATTAGTGATGTTAAGCAACAATTAAAAACGGATGGGGTGATCGTACGTTAAAACCAGACTTTGCAAAATATCCGGACAATCTGGTTCCGACGATTGTTGTTGATAGTCAAACCAACCAGGTCTTAATGATGGCCTACGTGAACGAAGAAAGCTATCAGCGAAGTTTAAAAACCAGGCAAACCTGGTTTTGGTCTCGAAGCCGTCAGGAGCTATGGCATAAAGGCGAAACAAGCGGCAACACGCAAGAGATTGTTTCAATGGCGATTGATTGTGATGAGGATACATTATTAATGCGGGTGATTCCTGCTGGGCCGGCTTGTCATACCGGACACACAAGTTGTTTTTATCGAAATGTTTTAGAGGAGGAAAAAGATAATGGCTGAACAAAATTTGGATGATTTATATCAATTAATATTAGAAAGAAAAAATAATCCTGAAAAGGGATCTTACACAGACTATTTATTTACGAAAGGATTGGATAAAATCCTTAAAAAGGTAGGCGAGGAAGCTACCGAAGTTGTTGTTGCTGCTAAGAATGATTCAGATCCTGATTTTATCTTGGAAGTTGCCGATTTAGCCTATCACGTGGAAGTGTTAATGGCAGAGCGGGGAATTACAACTACCCAGATTAAGGAAGAATTGGCGAGCCGAGAAGGTCGTCAAAGTAAAATTCAGGATCGAAAAGATATTAAAAATTGGTAGTTTAGTACCAAGAATTGGAGGACTCCTATGGTAAAAGAATCTGTTAAGCATCTTAATCCGTACGTTCCCGAACAGACACTGGATGATCTTAAAAAACAATATGGACTTAAAAAATTAGTTCGACTGTCAGCCAATGAAAATGCGTTTGGCACTTCTCCCGAGGTTGCGCGAGCTTTAGACAGTTGGCATTTTTCAGATGCAAATTTATATCCTGACAGTAACGCCGAGGTCCTTCGACGGAGTATTGCCACCCGGTTTAATATCAGTGAAGATCATCTGCTCTTTGGAAATGGCTTGGATGAGGTCATTGAACTATTATGTCGGGTTATTCTTGAACCTGGAGATGAAGTGATCGATCCTGCCCTGACGTTCTCCGAATACCAGCTTCATTCTCAAATTGAAGGTGCCAAGATCAAACGGGTTGCACTTGATGATGCCGGGTATTTGAACTTAGCAGCCATTAAACGGCAATTAACGCCTAAAACTAAAATCATATGGATTTGCAATCCTAATAATCCAACTGGGACTTTTTTAGAACCGGCCACCATTAAATCCTTTTTGGAAGCTATACCGGATAGCGTTACGGTGATTGTAGATGAAGCTTATATTGACTTTGTGAATGAAAAAAATGTTTCGGTTATTCAATTGACCAAACAATTTAATAACCTGGTTGTGTTAAGGACACTTTCAAAAGCTTATGGATTGGCTAATTTTCGAGTTGGCTATGCTGTTTGTAATCCACCTTTAATGGCCTATCTTCAAGCCGCTCGATTACCTTACAATTTGAGTACTTTTGCCGAGGTGGCTGCTACCGCAGCTTTTAAAGATACAGAATTTGTCAAACGGGTTGTCAACACGATTGCTGAAGAGCGTATTAAATGGAACCGCTTTTTAACGAAACAAAAACTACCTTTTTACGAGTCATCTGCCAACTTTATTTTTTTCAAAGCAGGTAATTCAGATAAACTACATGATTATTTACTTAGAAACGGTTACCTAATCAGAAATGGATTAAAGCCGGGATGGTTGAGAATTACGATAGGAAGGCCTGAGGACAATTCAGCAGTTCAGAAATTAATGGCAGCGTATTTCAACGCGTCATTTAACATGTGATCAGTGGCATTTCATCGCAGAATGCGTTAATATAAATTTTACTGGAAATTACGACCTTCACTCGTGGATTCTCCAGAATCTAATTGAAATGATGGTGGTTTTATGCAAGACAACAGTCAAACTCGGGTTGTTGTTGGAATGAGTGGTGGCGTTGATTCGTCAGTTGTCGCTTATTTACTCAAACAACAGGGTTACGACGTGATTGGCGTTTTCATGAAAAATTGGGATGATACTGATGAAAATGGTGTCTGTACAGCAACGGAAGATTATAAAGATGTTGCCAAGGTTGCCAATAAAATCGGCATCCCTTATTACTCGGTAAATTTTGAAAAAGAGTATTGGGATCGGGTCTTCACATACTTCTTGGATGAGTATAAAAAAGGCCGGACTCCTGATCCGGATGTGATTTGTAATAAGGAAATCAAATTTAAAGCATTTTTGGATTACGCTTTGGAATTGGGTGCTGATTACATCGCAACAGGACATTATGCTCAATTAACGCGTGATGAAGATGGGCACAACCATTTATTGCGTGCCTCAGATGGTAACAAAGACCAAACGTACTTCTTGAGTCAGTTATCGGCCAATCAGTTGGATCGGGTTATGTTTCCGATTGGTAACCTGGTTAAGCCGGAAGTTCGTGAAATTGCACGAAAGGCTGGTTTAGCCACGGCTGACAAGAAGGATTCAGTTGGTATTTGTTTTATTGGTGAGAAGAACTTTAAGCAGTTCCTGGGTCATTACTTACCTGCGACTCCGGGCAAGATGATGACTGTTGACGGTGAAGTCAAGGGGCAGCACGACGGTTTAATGTACTACACAATTGGCCAGCGTCGCGGTCTTGGTATCGGTGGTGACGGTGTCGATAACCAGCCTTGGTTCGTTGTTGGCAAGGATTTAAAGAAGAATATTCTTTATGTTGGCAAGGGTTATCACAATGAGTTGCTGTACGCCGATTATTTAGAAGCTTCTGATATTCATTGGGTTAATAATTTGGATCGTGGTCAGGACTTTCATTGCACGGCCAAGTTCCGTTATCGTCAAAAGGACACTGGTGTGACCGTACACTTAAGCGATGACGGTCAAAAAGTGCGGGTTGATTTTGATGCGCCTGTACGTGCCATTACACCCGGACAGGCAGTTGTCTTTTATGACGGCGAGGAGTGTTTGGGTTCTGCGATCATTGATGCCGCATATAAGCAGGCTGAAGAATTGCAGTATGTATAGCGGAACAAGTGTGCGGATCAAAGCGTTTAGCACCCGGAATATAAGGCATTGATTTAAAATGACTTGTCCAAGTCAAAAGGGAAGACCAGACGATTTTGTCTGATCTTCCTTTTTGTTTTCAGTAACATTGAAATAACAGGGGCAATTATTGCTAATGGTTATCCGATTAGCCACATAAAGATAGGCATTGTGATGAATGAGAAAACGGTGCTCCAAAATTGAATGGAAGCAATTTCGGATTCATTTATTTTGAATTGGATGGCCAAAGTAGTTGGCATCGTAGCAGTTGGAATGGCCAAGGTCAAAACAACGATATTGATGAGGCCGGCTGGTGCATTGACTGCCAACATAATTAGCCAAATGATACATGGAAAAACCACGTTTTTGGCAAAGACGCTGACCCCAATAGATAAATTAATGGTAATTCTTCTGGTAAAGAGAACAATTCCGATTGAGAATAAGGCAAGTCCACCGGCAACTTTACCAAGAACCATAAACGTATTTTCCAGTTCCGCCGGCATTTGCCAACCTGCCAGGGCAATCACAAAGCCAAGCAGCGCGCTGATGACCAACGGCTTTTTGAATGTGCTGATTAGCCGCTGACCAAGGGACGTGACTTCTCCCTCTTTTGCAAGGGAAGCAAAAACAGCTGGTAACAGTAAAATGTTGATAATCAGCGTACACAGACCGATGGTAATGGCACTGACCTGATTGCCAAATAATAGCGGTAAAATAGCCGAACCGATAAATGGGACCGATGGGTCGGCAACTGATAAGGCACGTAAAGACGAAAGGTCAAGTGGCAATCTAAAACCGAATCGATAAGCGATAATCAAAACAATGTAACAGCCAACCATACCAACCAACAGCCAACCGGCTAATGGAATGTCGGCAATGATAATTTTTCTGGGAGTCCCCCATATACCGGCAAAAACGCTGAACGGAAGTGCATAATTCATGACTAATTTTACAAATTGCTGACTATCGTGATCATCAAAATCATTTCGATAAGCAGCGAAGTACCCGATTCCGATCGTGGTAATAATCGGAATCAAGGCAAACAATAGTGTTTGAAGCATCCCAATTTCCCCCTAATGTGCTTTTCAATTCCAGGGTCATTAACTTAATGAGATCTGTATGAGAGAAAAGCTAATTAAAGTAAGCTTACCACTGAATAATTAAGTTTTGAAGCGTCTGAATGGTGAAATGATAAATTTTAATAGTCGAGGCGCAAACCACTTTTCACAGCACACTGAATTTCTTTGAAATTCAGTAGCAATGCTGTCATAATAGGTGAGTGATTAACATACGGGAGGAATGGCTTTTGACACGATTATATTTTGTACGGCATGGAAAGACTGAATGGAATCTCGAAAGCCGATACCAGGGTGCTGGCGGTGACTCGCCGCTACTTTCTGAAAGTTATAATGAAATGGCATTACTTGCAGCTCATTTTCAAGACATTTCTTTCAATCATATATATGCCAGTCCGATTAAACGGGCTCGCGTTACCGCCGAAACAATTGGCAGGCGTCTCAAAAGTCACCCTGCCATTTCTTTATTGTCCAGATTGGAAGAATTTAACCTGGGCAAAATGGAGGGAATGAAATTTTCTGACGTTGAAAAACGTTATCCGCAAGAATTTGAGAATTTCCGGAATCATCCTGATCTTTATGATCCTGCTGAGATTGGCGGTGAGAGTTACTTGGATGTCATTAATCGAATGACACCCGCCATTATTGAGATAATCAACAGCAATCCCCACAAAAACGTCATGATTGTCAGTCATGGTGCTGCACTGAACGCAGAGATGAATCATTTGTTGGGGACATCACTTGCTGATTTACGAAAACGCGGTGGGTTGGCAAATACCAGCACGACTATTATAGAAAGTCATGATGCTGGACAATCTTTCTCCCTGATTAAGTGGAATGATACAAGTTATTTAAACAAAAAATTGGATGAAACTGATCTAGTCTAGGTGATTGATATGAAAAAAAATAATTCAGACAAGATTAAAGAATTGCAAAAAAAGAATCAGGAGAACCAACGTAAATATACTAAGAAACGTGAAGATGAGGAAAAAAAGGCCAATCAACTTATTCATCAGATGGTTTCGAAAATTGATGCCAATCCCCATGATTACCACCATTACTATGATTTGGCAACTTTATTAGTAGAGGGTAAGGATTACGAACAGGCAGAAGAGCTCTTGATGAAAGCATTGGGGATTTTTGACCAATCCTCTGAGGATATTAAAGATACTTTGAAATTTGGGCTTGGCAATGTTTATTACGCTGCTCAAGAGTACGATAAAGCTATCAAAATTTTTCAGGAGATAAATGATGACAAGCTCCAGGCAGAAGCCTATATCATGCTGGCACAAAGTTATATGGCCAAGGGTGACAATAAGCGGGCAATGGTGTTTGCCTTATCTGCGCAAAGTACCAGGCAAAAGGAT
>Ga0214925_100561_pt1 | contig 15703 bp, 13 predicted proteins | sample Stichaenrichment_FD_168299 | JGI IMG/M metagenome (GOLD analysis project Ga0214925, IMG submission 168299) | Xylose enriched microbial communities from anaerobic bioreactor in Madison, Wisconsin, United States - 63SRT | ecosystem: Engineered > Bioreactor > Anaerobic > Unclassified | place: USA... | reverse complement strand
CAATATGTTCACCAAAAGTACGGTCATCAACGGGTTGCACAAATCATTACTTTCGGCACCTTGGCTGCCAAACAGGCAACCAGAGATGTTGGCCGTGTTTTTGGACTCAACCCAAATCAACAGGATGTGTGGAGCAAAGCTATTCCCAGTGCTTTTCACGTAACATTGGCCGATGCCTATCATAACTCTCAACAGTTAAAAAACCTGGTTGCCGACAGCGACTTGAATAAATCACTTTTTAAAACAGCTCAAGTGTTGGAAGGCTTGCCGAGACACTATTCAACACACGCAGCCGGATTGGTGCTAAGTGATAATTTATTGGTTGATCTTGTTCCCCTTCAGGATGGAAATGACGGGCTTTTAATGACGCAATATTCCAAAGACTATGTTGAATCTGTCGGTTTGCTAAAAATTGATTTTCTGGGACTTCGCAATTTAACAATTTTGGCTGATGCACTGGCAGAAATTAAACAGGCAACGGGGCAGAAAATCAACATTTCTCAAATTCCGTTAGATGACAAGAAAACGTTGAAACTGTTTGCGAACGGCGATACAACAGGCGTTTTCCAATTCGAATCATCCGGCATCAGAAGTGTTTTACGCAGACTACATCCAGAACAGTTCGAAGATGTCGCGTTGGTTAATGCGCTTTACCGACCGGGTCCAATGGAAAACATTGACGAAGTTGTCAAACGAAAATCACATCAGGAAGCTTTAACCTATCCGGATCAGTCACTCGAAGACATTTTAAAATCAACGTATGGCGTCATCGTTTATCAAGAGCAGGTCATGCTGGTCGCTTCAAAAATGGCTGGATTTTCACTCGGACAAGCCGATATTTTACGACGTGCAATGAGCAAAAAGAAGTTAAAAGTGATGGATCGAATGAAGAGCCTATTTTTAACGGGCGCCGAAAAAAAGGGGCATCCCAAACAAGTGGCCGAGAAAGTATTTGATTATATTGAAAAATTCGCCAATTATGGATTCAATAAATCCCATGCGGTTGCTTACAGCAAAATGGCCTATGAACTTGCTTATCTTAAAGTCTATTTCCCAGGCGAGTTTCACGTTGCTTTATTAAATTCTGTTCAAAATAGTTCGGTCAAAATGAAAGAGTATTTATCAGATGCCAAATCAATGGGAGTTAAAGTAGTGGCGCCGGATATCAACAAAAGCCGAGCTGATTTTTCATACCAGGATCAGCAAATTGTTTTTGGGTTGGCTTCGATTAAAGGGGTTCGCCACGACATGGTACAGGATATTTTAAATGATCGTGACCAAAACGGCCGCTATAAATCCTTTCCTAATTTGCTTGCTCGGCTTTCAGACAAGTACCGCAAGCCGGACTTGATTAATGCGTTGATTTATTCAGGTGCGCTTGACGGTTTTTCATACAACCGTTCTGAATTAATCTCAGCAGCCCCTGAATTCATCAGCTCAATTCAGCTAAGTGGCGATTCCATGAGTTTATTCAAGGCACTGGAACCCACCGTGCCGAGAAAGCCCGAGATGCCTTTGATGCAACGCCTTGAAAAGGAAAATGATTATTTGGGTGCATACCTGTCCGGACACCCTGTTGAGCGTTTTACAGCCCTTAGAAAACGACTGAATGCAAAACTGACCAATCAGTTAGTCGTCGGAATGAACCAGGTCGTCTTAATTTTATATATAACCAAAGTTAAAATTATCAGAACCAAGACCGGCAAGCAAATGGCCTTTTTTGATGGCAGCGATGAAGTTGGCGAGATGTCGGTAACGGTTTTCCCGAATTTATTTATTAAAATTCAATCTTGGCTTCATAAAGACATGGTGGTTGCCATTCGCGGCAAAGTCGAAAAAAACAACACCATTCAAATGGTTGCAGAGACGATTCAGCCTGCCGATAATCTTTCTCGGAAATCTGCAGGGGTTAAAAAGCAGCCTCATTGGTACTTGCGAATTGATCCATCCCATGATAAAAATCAAATTTTTCACAAACTAACCGAATTGTCCGTTCAGTATCGGGGCTCGGTATCCCTCGTTGTTCATGAAAGTGCTTCAGAGAAAACATGGATTCTTGGGAATAATTTTAATTTACAACAAGGTGATCAAATTAAAGATAAATTAATCACAATTTTTGGTCAAAATAATGTTGTTTATAAGTAATTTTTTGATTGAATATTTACTTTTCGTAAAGGCTTACATTGTCGTTAGAACCGTCTTTTAGGCTTTTGTGGGTAGTTAACAAAGTCGTTATTGTCCAAAATATTCGACGACATAACTCGAAAAAAGTGATAAAATACGGTTTGGAATCTAAAAGGGAACCCCAATATTTAATTGGTCTATATCCTGTTAAAAATTGTGGTGTCCAAAAAACCGAAGGAGAGATTTTACTTATGAAGAAAACTAAGATCGTAAGTACATTGGGACCAGCCAGTACCGATGTTGATACCATCGTTAAATTAATTGAAGCTGGGGCTAATGTTTTCCGATTTAACTTTTCACATGGTGACCATCCAGAACACTTGGATCGTTTAAACAAGGTTCACGAAGCTGAAAAGAAGACAGGTAAAACTGTCGGAATCATGCTCGATACTAAAGGTGCCGAAATTCGTACTACTGTTCAAAAAGATGGCAAAATCGAATATCACACCGGCGATGTTTTCCGTATTTCAATGGATGACAGCCTTGAGGGTGTTAAAGACAAGATTGCCGTAACATACACGGGCCTCTATGATGATGTCCATGAAGGTGGTCATGTTCTTTTTGATGATGGTTTATTGGACACTGTTGTTACTAAAAAAGATGACGCTAATAAGGAATTAGTTGTAACTGTTCAAAACGATGGTGTTCTTGGTTCACGTAAGGGTGTTAACGCACCTGGCGTTTCAATCAACCTTCCAGGAATTACTGAAAAAGATTCAGACGATATTCGTTTCGGTTTGGATCATGATATTGACTTCATTTCTGCTTCATTCGTTCGTAAAGCACAAGATGTTTTGGATATCCGTGCCTTACTTGAAGAAAAGCACATGGAACATGTTCAAATCTTCCCAAAGATCGAATCACAAGAAGGTATCAACAACTTTGATGATATTATTAAAGTTGCTGATGGCTTAATGGTTGCTCGTGGTGACATGGGTGTTGAAATTCCTGCCGAAAACGTTCCGTTGGTTCAAAAGACTTTGATCAAGAAGTGCAACCAACTAGGCAAGCCAGTTATTACGGCTACCCAAATGCTTGATTCAATGCAGGAAAACCCACGTCCTACACGTGCAGAAGCTTCAGATGTTGCCAATGCCGTTTTTGATGGTACTGATGCAACAATGCTTTCAGGTGAAAGTGCTAACGGTGAATATCCTGTACAATCAGTTCAAACAATGGCGCGCATTGATGTTAAAGCTGAAAATGCTTTTAGCGAATTTGGTACACCACGTCCAACATTTGATGCCAGTGATGTCACTGAATCAATTGGTGATTCAGTTGCTCGTGTTGCAAAAGAATTGGGCATTCATACAATTGTTGCTGCAACCCGTTCAGGTTACACTGCTCGTATGATTTCCAAATATCATCCAGATGCAGACATCTTAGCATTAACCTTTGACGAACGTACCCGTCGTGGTTTGATGGTTAACTGGGGTGTTCACCCAATCTTGGTTGACGAAGTTAAGAGCAGTGACGAGATTTTTGAACTTGCTGCTAAAAAGGCGCTCGAAACTGGTTTAGCCAAGGAAGGCGATTTAATTATCGTTACTGCCGGTGTTCCAGTTGGTGAAAGCGGCACAACCAATTTGATGAGAATTCAATTGATCGGTTCAAAGCTTGTTCAAGGCCAAGGTGTTGGTGACAAGACTGTTATTGGTAAAGCCGTTGTTGCAAAAGATGCAGCTGATGCCAAGAGCAAAGTAACCGAAGGCAGCATCTTGATTGCAAAGTCAACTGACAAAGATTATCTTCCAGCAATTGAAAAGGCAAGTGCCGTTGTTGTTGAAAGTGGCGGCTTGACTTCACACGCTGCTGTAGTTGGTATCTCAATGGGTATCCCTGTTATCGTGGGTGCCGCTGGTGCAACTACTAAGATTTCAGATGGTGAATTAATTACAGTTGATTCTCATCGTGGTGTCATTTATCACGGTGCTTCAAGCTCACTATAAACAGACGGCTTGAATGTAATTAAATAACGTATAATGGGAGACTGGACAGAAGCGATTTTGCCCAGTCTCTTTTTACGCACCTTATTATGCAGATTGATGGATCTTCTACTTAGTAACCGCATTTCTTCTTCAGTCGAATTTTATTGTTAAAGCGTGTAGAATGAGTAAAGAGATTCAAGAACGGAGATTAACATGGATAAAAATTTAATGGCCCAAGTGCTAAAGGGCATACTAACCGATGAAAATGATCGCTATTATTTTGTTCAGATTGAGGGCGAAACTTTTCAATTAGACAAAGCTGAAATTAAGAAACCGTTTAAGATTGGCGCTGAATTTACCGGCTTTACGTATGAGAATGAGCAACATAGAATGCAAATTACACGGCAAATCCCTAAGATTAGAAGGGATCATTATGCATTCGGGACGGTTGTAAAGGGGAAATTTGGACTAGGTGTTTTTGTTAACATTGGATTACCTAATAAAGACGTTGTCGTCTCGGTTGATGATCTTCCAACTGTTAGCAAACTATGGCCCCGCGAAGGTGACAAGCTGCTCATATCGCTCACAGTTGACAATAAGGCCCGTATCTGGGGACATCTGGCTGATGAAGAGATCTTTGAAACGATTGCAAGGCCGGTGAAAGAACGCCTTCAAAACAAAAATATTAAAGCCCGGGCATATCGATTAAAACTGTCAGGAACCAGACTGTTAACGGATGATTATCACTTGGCCTTTCTTCACCCAAGTGAACGATTGGAAGAACCAAGACTGGGAGAAGAAGTAGAAGCCAGAGTTATTGGTACCCTGAGGGATGATTCAATTAATATTTCAACTCGCCCAAGAGCCTATCAAGAAATCGGTGAGGATGCTGAAATGATTCTGGCAGCTCTGGATCATACCGAATCGAAACAACTTGCCTTTAGTGATAAAAGTGCTCCTGAAGATATTAAAGATTATTTTGGCATCAGTAAAGGCGCTTTCAAACGGGCGCTTGGTCATTTACTAAAGGAAAACTTGATCTCTCAAGAGGATGGCCATATTACATTAAAGAAACAGGAAGATTAAAATGGACAATCAACTTGCTGATTATTTACACTTTCTTCGAGTTGAACGCGGGCTTTCTGAAAATACAATTAAAAGTTATCAACAAGACCTATCCGAAGCCATTCATTTTTTTCAAAAAACAACCAAGGATATTTCAAAAGTCGATCAATTTTTGATATTAAATTATTTGGAAAATTTACAGCAAGAAAAAAAGTCTCGAAACACAGTTATCAGAACCGTTTCAAGTTTACGAAACTTTTTTCGCTACTTAGCCCAATTTGGCGTTGTCCCAGATGATCCAATGTTGAAAGTGGATTCTCCCAAGCAGTCTAAAACGCTGCCGGATGTATTATCGGTTAGCGAAGTCAATAAACTATTGTCGATGCCGAATGTATCAAAGCCTCTTGGTGTCCGGGACCGTGCAATGCTTGAGACACTTTATGCGACCGGGTTAAGAGTCAGCGAACTTGTTAACCTACGGCTGGTTGACCTTCATCTTCCAATGAAACTGATTCAGACGGTCGGAAAGGGTGATCGTGAACGGATTATTCCGATTGGTGACGTTGCCATTGATTGGATTACGAAATATTTAAAGACAACACGAATTGATCTTTTAAGAAAAAGAACCAATACGGATTTTGTCTTTTTAAATGCTCATGGCAGACGTTTAACCCGTCAGGCAATTTGGCAAATGATTAAAAAATATGTTAAATTAGCAGGAATCAAACGGCATGTTACTCCGCATACGCTCCGACATTCATTTGCCACCCATTTATTGGAAAACGGGGCGGACTTGAGGATTGTTCAAGAATTGTTGGGTCACGCAGATATTTCTACGACTCAAATATATACTCATATTTCGCACAAACATTTGACCGAAGTTTATCAAAAATTCCATCCTCGAGCTTAGTCAGTGAGGTGATATAATGTTATATCAATATCGAAAAGATTATCAAAAAATTACGATGGGACTGTTTTCTTTAGTTTCCGATCTGCAAAACATGGATTTGGTTTCTCAAGAGATGACTTGGTATGCCGATAAAAGCGACCGAATGATCTATTTATGGAAGGATCGTCACAATAACTGGTCCGGCTTGGTTGGAATCGAAGTCGAAAATGATCAGTTGCTGATTCATCGATTAATTTTGGCACCACCAAGCCGAAACCAAGAGAATTATAGTCGCCTGTTGGATGAGCTTCAGTCCCTATACCCAAAGGAAAAAATCATCGGCGGTTTTGAAACCAAGGAAATCTGTGCCAAATGGGAGCAATCAAAGGATCATGAACGTATCTGATAAAGAACCAGAATTACATTTAAATGATTTTGATGGGCCATTGGAAGTCCTGCTTCACTTAATCCAAGAGTCCAAAATGGACATTTATGACATTCCAATTGCAGAGATAACCAAGCAGTACATGGATTATATTTATGATGCACAGCAGCTCAATTTGGATATAGTTGGTGATTTTTTTGTTATGGCTGCCAAATTGATGGTCATTAAATCAAAGATGTTGTTACCAACAGTTGTTGATGAAGCCACTGATGAGGTGGAAGAAGATCCACGTGAAGATCTGGTTAATCAACTGATTAATTACAAACGGTATAAACTAATCGCAGGTAAACTAAAGGATTACGAAAATAAACGTCGTCAAAGTTTTACCCGTTCGGAACTGGCCGTTTCAGCTTCGAAAGAAACATTAACGGTGCCTTCACCTTTTGACAAAGGCGATATTATGGCCAGTTACGTGGACGCTTTAAAACACTTTCGTTATAACCAACCATTGTCAACAACTGTTCATGAGTGGCAATTTACAATTGAAAGCCAAACAGCGTTAGTTCGCCAGCTATTGGATTGTCGAACTGAACAGATTTCTTTTAATCATGTTATTCAACATTCCACCAAGCCTGAAGAAATTGTCACCGATTTTTTAGCGATTTTAGAAATGGCTAAGTATAACGAAGTTCGTCTCAAACAGAAAAATCGCCATGAAACAATTGAAATTAGAAAGGGGCCTGCATATGGCAGTAAGTAATTTAGCAAAGATTGAAGCACTTTTATATGCTTCCGGAGATGAGGGCATTAATCTCCGCCAAATTGCTTTACGAACAGGTCTTGAGTTGTCGGCGTGTCGTCAGTTAGTGGAAAAAATCGCTCAAAATTTTAATAAAAATAAGGATTGCGGATTAAAACTGTTGGTTGCAAACGATGTTTACCGGCTTGGAACGAAAAATGAACTGGCAGAACTGGTTCGAGACTACGTCAATGATGCAAAGCCCCGTGTTCTTTCCCAGGCCGCTTTGGAAACTGTTGCAATCGTCATGTATAATCAGCCCATTACGCGAATTGAAGTTGATGACATTCGGGGCGTAAACAGTTCTGCAATTTTGCACCGACTCTTAAATCAGGGATTGCTAAAGATTACCGGTATCAAACAGGAAGTTGGCAATCCCAAACAATATGGCGTCACCAACTTTTGCTTAGACTATTTTGGGTTAAAAACATTAAATGACCTGCCAGCCTTACCAAAAGATGAAGTGTTGGATGATAATACAAGTGACTCATTGTTGACAAGGTTTAATGAGCAAATCGATCAGGGAAAACAGGAGACTAAAAATGAGTGAACGCTTACAAAAAGTTATGGCCCATGCTGGAGTTGCTTCAAGACGAAAAGCTGAAAAATTAATTGTTGAAGGCCATGTTAAAGTTAATGGAAAAGTAGTCAGGGAGCTGGGAACAAAAGTCACGGAATCCGACGAGGTCGAAGTAGACGAAGTTCCAATATCAAAAGAAGTTCCCGTTTATTACCTTCTGTACAAACCGAGAGGGGTTATTACTGCTGTAACGGATGATAAACATCGAAAAACAGTGATTGACCTCCTAAGTGAAGTCACCGAACGTATTTATCCGGTCGGCCGATTGGATTATGATACGTCAGGCTTACTGTTATTAACAAATGATGGTGATCTCGATAATCATTTAACACATCCAAAGTACGAGGTTGATAAAACCTATGTTGCAAAAGTTAAAGGGACCATCACCAACGATGATATGAAGAAGCTTCGAACCGGTATTCATATTGACGGTCGAAAAACTGCCAGTGCCAAGGCAACGGTTATTCGAAATAATAATAACAGTACAATTGTGTCGTTGACGATTCACGAAGGTCGAAACCATCAAGTCAAAAAGATGTTTTTGGCATTAGGGCATCCCGTTGAGAAGCTTAGTAGACAAAGTTATGGCTTCTTAAACTTGGATGGACTACAGCCGGGGGATTATCGACGATTAAAGCCTCATGAAGTTGAAGAACTTAAAAAAATGTCTCAAGATAGAAAACGTTGACATTTAAATAAAATTTGATATATTTAAGTTAGTTAAATAAATTGGTTTATCTTCAGGGCAGGGTGAAATTCCCGACCGGCGGTTATAGTCCGCGACACGTGAGTTATCACGCTGATCTGGTGAAATTCCAGTACCGACAGTAAAGTCTGGTATGTAGAAGATTAAATTTTTCACTACGCATAAAGTCCTGGCAGTTTTTGTCGGGACTTTTTTTGAAGATTAACCATTGGAAGAGAGGTTCTTTTCAATGGAACATAGTAGTAATAAGCAATTGTTGACGACCCGTTTGGTGGAAATGTCGGTGTTAGCCGGCTGCTCCTATGTATTGATGTTCATTTCATTTCCGATTATTCCAATTGTCCCTTACATGAAGATTGATTTTGCGGACATGCCGATTTTAATTGGAACTGTCCTATTTGGGCCGGTTAGCGGTATAACTATCGCGGGTCTTAAGTCGTTATTATATTGGCTGACAACTTCTGGTGGATCACTTATCGGCCTGATTGGTGTTGGCTCATCATTTTTATCGTCAGTCACGTTAATTCTCGCATTTTATTTGGGAAATCGATTCTTTGGTTCAATGAAAAATTCTCTTAGAATTATTTTGGTCATTGCTTTGATGATGATTAGTTTAACAGTTATCATGTCGCTTTCTAACTGGATTGCGGTCATTCCGCTTTATATGAGTATGGTAGGGATGAAAATAGGCATGCCGTTGTCATCTCTCATTTTGTTCGGCGTAGTACCCTTTAATTTAATTAAAGGAATTGTTGTTGGTGGTTTATTCTATGCCATTAAAGACAAGGTCCTTCCACGACTTAAATTAAAATAGGTTTAAAACAAATAATTTAATTAAACCACGTATATAAATAATGCAACTTATTGTAGAATAGTAATGGCTGCATTCTCGAAAACTGAGAGGTTGGGAATTGTCCCGACCTTTTTTTGATATTTTGATAGGTGACTAGTATGGACTTAGCGACAATTTTAATTCTTTTTAGTTCTTCATCCCAGTGGCGACGCTCAAAGGCCATTAAAAATATTTTGATTGGCAGGCGGACTGTTTCCAACTTGTACTGGGCACTCCAATATGGGCTGCTAAAAGATTTTGGTTCTCTTCACGGCGCTTTACCAGATAATATTGACCAGGCAGTGGCTAAACTTAAACAAGCTGAGCTTGTAAAAGCTGATTCGGAGTTACAGATCCTTCTCACTGAAAAGGGAAACGATTATCAATCAAAATTATTGGCTTCACTGCCTGAGTTAACTTTATTTGCATGGTCAGCCCGCTATGATGTCTTTAGATTTTCTAAAAGATTAAACCTCGCTATTCAGATTGTGTCGGAATATAGTTATTCAAATAATCATTACTATCCACAAACTATCGGTTTGTTGGACAGTCAGTTGATCAAAAAATGGTTTATTCAAAACAAAGCAGATCACTTACCGGTATATCTATATTCAATGCTTAATCATTTTTTGGAAAAACTGTCTCGAGATGAGTTTGCCGAAATCTTTACTCAGAACTTGTCTGGACATCATCTTTCCGGACAAACTGATGCTCAAATTGGTCAAACTCAAGGTAAGTCTCCCACGGTCATCTCTTTAACAAAATTACTGCTATACACGCAGCTTCTTACCGAATTGTTAAGTAAACCCAATTCTAAATTGCAGCCTTTGACCCAGGGACTCGCCAGGCCAGTCATTTCAAACAGTGCTGCAGAAACTTTTACCATGTTTTGCCATTATCCAGGTTTAACAATTGCAAAAATTGCTCAAAAGCGGCATATTAAGTTGACAACTGCTTATGAGCATCTTCTGGAGGCAGCTATCGTTTTACCTCAAAGTGATATCCCGTTTCAACGCTTATTGAACCCGAAGCTTGAACAAAAGTTATCTGCAATTCAACCCAATGACTTGGGGGAGTGGTCATTTCGGGTAGCCAGTGAACAAGTGGATAAGTTGGACTTCTTCAACTTTCGATTATTTCAGATTAAACAACTTAAACAGACTGATTGAGAAATGTATAGGTGAAAATATGCTTAATTTACAGGATGAACTAACTAAATATTTTAGCTTTAAGCGGTTTCGTCCCGGTCAGGAAAAAATTTTGACGATGTTGCTAAAGGGCAAAAACGTCCTGGCAATTTTACCTACTGGCGGTGGAAAAACACTTTTATATCAACTGTATGCTGCTATAACACATCAACGGATTATCATTGTATCGCCACTTATTTCACTCATGCAGGATCAAGTCAGTCGTTTACAATTTCTGGGTTCTAAACGCGTCATTGCCCTGACTTCGGCAATCGATTTTAAAGAACGTCAATTTATTATGAATCACCTTGAGCAATATCAATTTATTTATGCTTCTCCGGAAATGCTGGCCAATCCACAAATCATGGAAAAATTCAAACAACTATCCGTTGGGCTGCTGGTTATTGACGAAGCCCACTGTATTTCTGAATGGGGCCCCGACTTTCGCCCGGATTATCTGAAATTAAATCAGGTTAGAAAGTCACTCAAAATGCCATTAACCTTGATGATGACTGCCACCGCTACAACCAAAACCAGGCAAGATATCCTTGAGCGCATGGAGATGGATCAGGATCGGGTTAATCAAATTGTTCTTTCCGTTAATCGTAAAAACATTTTTTTGAGCGCTCGAGTTTGTAAAAATCAACGTGAAAAAGATGATCTTTTAGTCAAATTGGTTAGTAAACTTCACGGCGCAGGTATTATCTATTTTTCCAGCCGTGCAACAGCTGAAACAGTTGCAGCGTTACTGAATCATGACACAAGTAAAAGGGTAGAGGCTTATCATGGCGGAATGGAGGGACAATACAGGTTTCGAATTCAACAGCAATTTATGAACAACGAGATTGATATTGTGTGCGCTACCAGCGCATTTGGAATGGGAATTGATAAAAATGACGTTCGTTATGTGATTCATTATCATTTACCAGGTAATATTCAAAATTATATGCAGGAAATCGGTCGTGCCGGAAGGGATGGAAAACCATCTTTAGCTATTCTATTATATGAACCAAACGATCGTTATCTTCAGGCAAACTTAATTGATAATACGTATCCCGAAGATAATTTGATCAGTTATTTATACCAACATCCACAAGTAATGAAAAAAAACGATGCGTTTCGTGTCGTTAAATATTATTATGAGAACCATTTTTCGACCGACCAGGCTATTTCCTTTCTGAATCGTTCAAAAGAACAAAGACTGACCGGTCTACAACAGATGTATCAATATATTTTTACACCTGGATGTCGACGAAAAGTTTTATTAAACCACTTTGATGAACAATTAGTCGATGACGATCATGAAAATCAGTTTTGTTGTGACTTTCATTTTAATTTTTGGACTAAATGGGAAATTTTCAATGACCGCTACCTGAAATCGAGTGATTTTAGACAGCAGAATGCTGTGAAAGACTGGCATGAAGTCCTTAAAAGCTTATTTTTATCAAAAAATTAAGGAAAGCTGACAATGTTTGATGATAAAATGAACTTGTCTATTCTGTAAGTAAGGAGGGGTCTAAATGAATACAAACGGGGATCATAAGCGTTCTGATGAAGATCAACCCTGGAATCAAACCTTTTCGGAAGATCGTGATGAACATGGCAACTTATCACGTGTAAAGCTTCGTCAGCAAAGTCACAATCACAATATGATTACAATTGTTTTAGTCACGTTGATCATTGTCATTGCTTTAGTCTCATTGGTATATGGTTTGACCAAACAGAGTGCAATGGGGAGCGGTTCCAATCATCATGCGACAGTTGCAATGTCGCAGCCCAGTTCAAAAAAAAAATCCTCAACCTCTGAATCCAGTGTAAAGAAGAAGGCAGCTTCCCAGAAACCTGTTAAAGAAAAGAAGACCTCAAGTGTCTCGTCTTCGGTTTCTTCAAACTCAAGAAGTCGAGCATCCAGTTATTCGACTAATCAGTCTGCTTCAAGCTATAAGGATAATCCATCAACGTCGACTACTGCATCGGACAGTTCTCGGGCGTCATCCGATTCTCAAAGTCAGCAACCAAATACGACTAACCAAACGTCAACTTCCAGTGGCCACGAATACGCCACTGTTCAGGCCGGTCAGGGAATATACAGAGTTGCTGTGAATAATGGATTAACAATGTCACAGTTAATGCGCATGAATGGGTTATCGTCTACTTCACAAATTCATCCAGGTCAAAAGTTGAAGGTTAAATAAGTCTGCCAAGGCTTATTTTTCTTGTCATAATATTAATACTGGACTTATTAGTTAAATTTATTAAAATTAAATGCGGGTATCGGTCATGTTAACCGAAAACCGTTTTAACTAAATTCAAGACAAGTTAGGAATGTAATGATGCATAAAAATGGATTACAAGTAGCAATTGATGGACCAGCTTCTGCTGGTAAAAGTACGGTTGCCAAACTCGTGGCAAAACAATTTAATTATATTTATTGTGATACCGGCGCAATGTATCGAGCAGTCACTTTAAAAACAATCCGCAGTGGGATTTCTTTGGACAATGAAAAGGAGATCTCAGCTATTGTTCGGAATTCAAAAATTACGTTTGCGCCGGATGAAAACGGACAAAAGGTTTTCATCGACGGCGATGAAATTACACAGGACATTCGTTCAGAAAATGTTACAAATTCCGTTTCTGCTGTTGCAGCAATCGCTGATGTCCGAAAGCAACTCAGTGCTCAGCAACAAGAAATCGCCAAAGATGGCGGTATTGTGATGGATGGCAGAGACATCGGAACTGCTGTTTTACCTCGGGCCGAGGTGAAAATTTTCTTGATAGCCAGTGTGGAAGAACGTGCCAAAAGACGGTACAAAGAAAACATCCAAAAGGGAATTAATACGCCACTTGAAGAACTACAGTTAGAAATCGAAGCGAGAGACTACAAAGATTCTCATCGCAAGATTTCTCCGCTTACAAAGGCTGATGATGCGACAGAGATTGATACAACAGCACTTTCAATTGAAAAAGTGGTTTCAGAAATTGCAAAAGTGATTAATTTGAAATTGAATCTTAACTAATTGGTCAATTAACTGGTAATATGAGTGAATTTAAGATAAAATTATGATTAGAGTTGTTTCAAGGAGGAATTGTTTGATGAGTGAAAATGCAAATAATGATAAAAACGATCTATTGAACGCTTTAAATAGCGTTAGTGAAGTTAACGTAGGTGACGTTGTCACCGGTGAAGTCCTTGCGAAGGATGATGAGCAACAATTGATCGTTGGGATTGACGATACAGGTGTTGAAGGTGTTGTTCCTCAACGTGAATTGTCATCTTCCCAAAATTTTGATGATATCAAGCAAGGCGATAAGCTTCAGTTGGTAGTTACATCAAGAATCGGTAGCGATAAAGAGGGCGGCAGCTTTCTACTTTCATCACGTCGTTTAGAAGCACGTAAGGTTTGGGATGAGTTGGCTGAAAAGTCAAAGAACGGTGAAACAATTACTGCCACAGTTTCTCAAGCAGTTAAAGGTGGATTGGTCGTTGATGCTGGCGTTCGTGGATTTATTCCTGCATCAATGATCTCAGACCATTATGTTGAAGATCTCAACCAATTCAAGAATCAAGAACTTGAATTAAAGATTATTGAAATTGATCCAGTTGCAAACCGTTTAATTCTGTCACACAAAGCAATTCTTCAGGCTCAAAAAGCTGAAGAACGTGAAAAGTTAATGGATACTCTTCACGAAGGTGACATTGTTGAAGGTAAAGTTGCTCGTTTAACCAATTTTGGCGCATTTGTTGATTTAGGTGGCATGGACGGGTTAGTTCATGTTTCTCAAATCGCTTATGAACGAGTTGAGAAGCCTTCAGATGTTCTTAAAGTTGGCCAAGAAGTTAAGGTTAAAGTATTGTCAGTTGACTTTGATCGTAACCGTATTTCACTTTCCATCAAACAAACTCTTCCAGAACCTTGGGACGGAATCGAAGAAAAAGCACCTGCCGGCAGCGTTCTTGAAGGAACCGTTAAGCGTTTAGTTGATTTTGGTGCCTTCGTTGAAGTATTTCCTGGTGTTGAGGGCCTTGTCCACATTTCACAGATTGCTCATGAACACATTGCTACACCGGGTGATGTTCTAAAAGTTGGTGAAAAGATTAAGGTTAAGGTTCTCGATGTTGATCCTGATCGAAAGCGTTTAGCACTTTCAATCAAGGCTTTGACTGATAAGCCAAAGGAATCTTCTTCATCATCGAAGAGTTCAAACAGACGACCATCAACAAATGTCGATAATAATTCTAGAAACAATGCGCCTGATGAAGAAACCGGCTTTACGTTTGGTGATATCATTGGTAACGAATTGAAAAAGAATTCTGACGACGATAACAATAACTAAAAAAACAGTTTTTACTGTTTTGTGAGGGAGGTCGAGACAACGCGTCATCGTTTGTCTCTGACCTCTTTCTTTATGCTTTAAATGAAAAATAAAGGAGGCTTTCATAATGGCTATGCCAACGGTTGCGTTTATTGGACGCCCAAATGTTGGAAAATCAACCATTTTTAATCGAATTGCCGGAGACCGGATTTCGATTGTTGAAGATACACCGGGCGTGACTCGAGATCGAATCTATACTCACGCAGAATGGTTAGCAAATGAATTTGCCATGATTGATACTGGTGGTATTCAAATTAGCGATGCACCTTTTAACACTCAAATTAAAAATCAAGCCGAGATTGCAATTGAAGAAGCTGACGTGATTGTATTTATTGTCAGTGCCAAAGAAGGCTTAACCAGTGATGATGAGCAGGTAGCTAAAATTCTTTATCGAAGTGACAAACCAGTTGTTTTAGCAGTTAATAAAGCAGATAATCCAGATGCTCGTGAAGATATTTACGATTTTTACGCACTTGGTTTTGGTGACCCAATGCCGATTTCAGGTGTCCATGGAACTGGGATTGGTGATTTGCTTGACAAAATTGTTGAAAAATTCCCAAAAGAAACCGGGAACGTGCCCAACGACGATATTCGCTTCAGTATTATTGGTCGGCCAAACGTTGGAAAATCTTCTCTGGTAAATGCTATTCTCGGTGAAAATAGAGTGATTGTTTCCGATGTTGCCGGTACAACCCGTGATGCAATCGATACACGGTTTGAGGCAGACAACATCAAGTTTACAATGGTTGATACAGCCGGAATCCGTAAACGAGG
>Ga0214925_100559_pt1 | contig 15731 bp, 13 predicted proteins | sample Stichaenrichment_FD_168299 | JGI IMG/M metagenome (GOLD analysis project Ga0214925, IMG submission 168299) | Xylose enriched microbial communities from anaerobic bioreactor in Madison, Wisconsin, United States - 63SRT | ecosystem: Engineered > Bioreactor > Anaerobic > Unclassified | place: USA... | reverse complement strand
AACACCCACGGCACCGGGCTATCTAACCGTTATGCGGCCACCACGTCGTCGCGAACTGGCAGTACCAGCTAGTCAACTCACCACCCGGTTCATTGCAGCACAAGCTCGAGAAGTCCACAAGGCCAAGCAGATGGCAACTGGGCTCAAAACGTTCAGTACTGAACGCTTGTATCAGGAACTCAAAAAACGCCATCAACACTATGACGTCTATGATCCAGAAGCCAATTTTTATGACCAGTTTATTGCGGACACCCAAACAACAGCAGTAACCGCCCTGCAAGACGAATTAGACGCCCTTAATCTAGAACACCACCAGTTACTTGAACAGTTAAGGAGTCAGCGCTCATGATGTATTTTCCTTATTTTCGCGGCCGTCAGTACGATTTACTCGCCCTCAAAGACATTGCTGAACAACGCTGCCTACCGCCTAATATTATTCCCATCATTGAGCCTGTCCGAGATATTCGGGCATTGCCGCAAACCGTTGCGGCTTTCATGGCAGCTAACCATCCGCTCGTTGTCATCGCCAACCCGACCGTTAGCGACTATGCCTTAACCCAACAAAAGCTCCACGACTGGCATGAGTGGGCCAATGATCCCCACTTGATTGTCGGACATATTCTCACGCCCACAACCCTTCCTGACGATGTCACGCCTAGTCCTGATCAACCAACCTTGCTTATCGCACACCACTATGATGAACTAGTCGCCGTGCAACATGCTGGGTGGCTGGAATCCCCCACCTATCTGCTGGTTCCGCCCGAGGCTCGCGTACGTCAGTTAGTATCCCGGTCGAGTATCAGCCTCTTCGATCATGCGTGGTTACCCGATCATGACCAAACCTACGCGAACCTCGTTGATGGCTTCTTCAGTGATGACTGGGTTCTCGCGGATCTTTTGGCCTATCAAGGGGTCAGTGACTACACCATTGGCGGTCACTATTATAGTGAACATGGCTATCCCGCTAAAGCCGTCACCTTACATCTCACTTACTTTGCCGGTGAACAACTACGTATCCATCGGTTTGTGTCTGACGACCGCACTGATTTTAGCCACCCCAAGGAAAAATTCTTTCAGGCTGTTGCGAAACTCGCCGCTTGGCTACCGCAACAGCCAACAGCCGTTCAAACACCGGCGGCAAAGCAACTAGCAGCTTATCACGAACAACAACATTTTCCGGGTCTCGGCGTCGTTAAACGTCTAAGTCTCGTTCATCATTTACAAACGATGGCGGCCTATTTTAGCCAGCATTATCCCACTTAAACAACAAAACATGATTCACCAACGCGCAACGGCATCCCATGTGAACCACTAAGCCACTTTAGAGCTAACCGGTAAGGCGGATAACTTCCAGATTCTGACCTTGATTAAACGATTATTTACGTGTTTTACGCTTCCTCATCACACATAACAATACAGAGATCTCAGCCGATATTTGCAAATACGTTAAATTCTGATCCGTGGCGACTTACATTGAGTCTTTAGCCTTTAAAATCTTTAACTAAATCTGACTCAAGTCGATACATTTATCAAATCTTTTCGCTGTATCGCTATCAATATGATGGGCGACTTCAATGAGAGAATAGGCCCCCCCAAGTAATAAATCGTGAATACTTAAACTTGTCTTTTCATCTAAGGCACTAGTTACTTCGTCAGCTAGCAAAACGGGACGTTTCCTTATCAGTGCCCTAGCAATTTCTATTCGCTGGGCTTGACCACCGGAAATATTGGCGCCATTTTCTCCGACAATGTAGTCAAGACCCTTTTGTGTTACAAGCGTCGTCAGTTTAGCTTCGTGTACGACTTCTTCAATCAATTCCTGCGAGAAACGCTGTCCGAGTGTAATATTAAAAATAATCGTATCGTTAAAAATAAAGGGGTTCTGGTGAACGAATCCAAAATATTGTTTCAATTCGACTTTGCTTATTTGACTAACAGAAAGATCATTCAATCGGTATTCTCCTGAATGTACCGATACATCGCCAATTAGTGCTCTTAATAGCGTTGTTTTCCCAAATCCAGATGGTGCCTTTATTAGTATCTTTTCACCTGAAGTTAGGTCCAATGAAATATCATTCAATATTGTTTTTTGATTAATCTGTATGCTAACCTCTTTGAGCGCTAATGATTTAAAAGCTTTGCGTTTGTCATTAATTAAGACTACCCGCCCTGATTCAGTGATGGGTAATTCATCCAATCTATTTTTGATGCTACGTGTTGTTTGAATGACGTTTCCTTCTGAAATCATGCTTATAAGTGGATTGCTAATGCTATTGGAAATTTGGACAATGCCCATAAATGCGGCTAAGGTTAGCACGCCTGTAATCGTCTGATATATCCCAAACCCAAAGGGAATTGTTACTCCAAAAATCAAAGCTGCTAGAGTTGTATAGACGTTAGCATGGCCTGTTGTGTTATTCATTCTATTTAGCGCATATTCCAAACTTTCGGCAGATTTATCCGCTCTGTTAAGCGCCTCGCGCTTGGCTAAATACAGTCTAATGGTATCACTTCCAGAGAATATATCTTTCAAAAACTGTGTGTACGTTGTGTTATTCCTTGACCAGTTTTGAGAAGACCTCTGTATACCAGATTGGGAAAACCTGGATATTAGAACCGGAATTAAACTTCCCAGCACGAATATAAAAGTCGTTAAGAAATTAAAATATATTCCGCCAATAACAGTAGCGACAACTGTAAATGCCTGCTCGATCATCAGTAGTTCATTGGAAATGCCGTTTGTTTCTAGCATTTTTAAATCACCCGTCATAGTCGCTATCCCATTAGCAGAATCAACTCTATTAATTCCATCAATGATGTTTTTGGTAAAGATGTGCTTTATTCTTAAATTCGTTTGCCGGATTATCTTGTTCTTTAAGGAAATGTGAAACCAATTTATGATGGAAATAATGATGAATCCAATAACAGAGAGATACGCTACTCTAAAAAAGAGAGTCATATTCTTATCAGTTGCTGACTTAATGAACGAACTAGTGACAAAGGCTAAAAAGACATTCTGGATAGAAACTAATAAATCTAGACTTACTAGAAGCATAAAGGCTGCTTTATTGCCGTATCTCCATGTAATCATTTTAATTTCTCCTTCCGGCTGGAAATCGACATATTTTCAAATAACTGAAGCACGCACAATATGCCAATATTTCCCTCTAGAAAAAAATTCTTAGTGAGCGTAAACTTGCCTGGTAACGACCAATACCTTTTCCCTGTACTTGTTAGATTGGATTCTGACAGTAACAAGGCTACAAGCCTTTTCTGTTCAATTACTGAATCCTTTTTTGCAATCATTAAAGAAATCAGTACCCCAGCATCGCCATTTAAAAGAAAGGGCGAATTATGGTAGGTGTTTTTAATAACGGACTGAAATACTCGTTCTCTAAAGCTTTCATCAACTTCTACACCACACCCATGACTTCTAACAAGTTCCAAAAATATAAGAATGCCACTGATTCCGGAAAACAGAAAGGGATAGTACTTCAACGAACCTGTTGTCTGAGCAACTTTAATGCCACTAGATCCCTCAACAATTCGATTCTCATAAAGATTCTCAAGACTACTCTTAATTGCTTTTGTTCGTAACTCTTGATTGTGCGAAGAGTTTATCAAGGCTAAAAAACTTGCAACTCCTATTTCTCCAAATCCAAAGTCACTTACAACCTTCGAATCTTCACGTGTCACTCCTTTAATTCCAATATGCATTCTTTTATCGCGTGTAATCATCCTTCTCAGTAATAGATCGGAGATTAACTCATTTATTTCTTTTATCTGTTCCTTAATGAAGAGATCACAATCTTTATCCCAAGCAAGAAATAATGATAGCCCAATACCTGCTAGTCCGTACAAAACCCCGTTATAGACTACATGACTTACTTTTCTCCTAATTATATTTAAGATCTTTATCTGCAGGTTAAAGTACATATGACACTGAGCCTTGTCAAATTCTTTTGAAATAGACAAAATGTATACTAGAGAACTTATACCATTGACAAGATTGATCGAATTACTGTCGTCAATATTTCGATTAATGAATGCTATATCCCTTCTAAAATCACTTAGAATGTTTGTATTATCATTTTTATCTAAATAAAGTGCCTTTAGTAAAAGTGTTCCCAGCATCCCCTTATCTAAGGATAACAGTAGTAATTCTTCTTTAGGCCCCCTTCGAATATCTTCAGAAGAAAAAGTATTTTTCTTCGATAAGGTTCTAGAAACAATTTCTGATATTTTGAAAATAGCTGGGGAAATTTTCGTGCTTCTTTCCTCGTTTGAAGATTGAAGGGCCTCTCTAAAAAATGTTGTGATCGTATTATCATTAACCTCATAGAAATTTTCCATTATACTTATTCCTAAGCAAGCTATAGAGTAACAATTATGACCATTCAGAGTAAGCTCATTAATACTATACAGCTTATCAAAGAAGGCTTTTTTTGTAAGTTTGGATCGGGATTCGGGAAAGATAGGTTTGATACTTGTGCCTAGGTAAAATAAAATTGCGCCAAAAGAATACCAATCAAAGCAAAAGGAATTTCTTGAGGTCGTTAATGGAAGAAATGATGGGAAAAAACCTGGGGTAGATCCCATAAAAGATATAGGACTTGTGATAAAAGATCCTATTTCAAAATCAACTAAGAAAACTTGGCCATATTCATTTACTAAGACGTTACTAGGCGACAAATCTCTGATAACAACGCCGGCGCGATGAACCTCCAATATTTGATTCATCAAGTTTTTGGCAATCTTTATAATCATAGTATCCAACATTGTTTTAATTAATACTGAACTAGTAAATATATTCTCCAATGATACTCCTGGCATAAAGCTTTCTAACATAAATACAGAGTCACTGGTTGTGGAGATTCCCAGTACTCTGGGCTTATGAACATAATCAGGAATGTTATGAAGAATATTTGCCTCATTTAAAACTCGATTGGCAGATGTATCATTCCCACGTACAGCCAAGCTACCATTGTATCCTTGTTTCAATAGTGCAGGACCTTTTGGAGTTAGAACTTTATATATGTTTCCCTTCGCTGATCTTTGTAACAAACGTGGTTGCGTTAACGGAAACTGCATTGTAGTCCTTTTTGGAAAGTAATTCGTTATGAAACGTGGAACCTTTACAAAACTCGGTGTATGAGCACCAAAGACACGCTTGTCTGGAATTAAAACATTTGATTCATCAAACAATGCTAAAAGTGGTTCCTGTTTATCATCTAGCACATACTGTTCGATAAATGATCCATATCGCAGAAAAATATTGCTATCTTTGTACTGATAGTCTGTAAATATTGGCGGAAATAATTTATTATTCTGTGTTCTATACAGTTCGTTTACAATTGTCTCCAATTCTATGTCCGATTTTTGCTTAGGATAAATAGTAATCATTTTTCCAGTAGTTACTAGGGGAACTGCTCCAGTTGTCAAAGAAAGCATAGCATGCCATGTACGAGGGATTTTAAACGAAGCGTCGTATTTTCGGACAACAGATGTAACGGCATCTAAAGATTCCAAAAATTCAGTTGCCGTCGAAGAAACGTGAATTTTCCATCCCTGGTTGCTCAAATTAAAAGTAGATTCTTTAATAAAGAAAATCCAGTTATTGTCGTAGTCAATACGGTAGCCTAATTCGGAAAATTTCTTAGCCAACTTTCGTACAGTAAAACCATATAATTCCAATGACATTATGCTTCACCTCGAGGTCAATGATAAAGAGATTAGCTGAAATATTTTAACTTTTTTGTTGACAAGAGAATACTCTGTGTTTATCATACACGTCAATCAGAACAAACTTCTGGTTAATTCAACTATCTTTTATTTGAGGAGGAATTCTTATGAGTAACAACGAACTGACCATGGATCATGTATCTGAACTTAACGCTGATGGCCCTAAGATTGAATTCGTAATCTCTTTGGAAGATTTAGACAATACTACTACTGATAAAGTAAATGAAGAAATTGAACCAATTTCAGATTTTGGAGAGTGCTTCACCGGAGTTACCGTAATTCAGCCCAGCTAAGTTTCGCTAATGATGTTGCATTACCCTTATAAATTTTGGAAGATTTGTTTGATTTTTTTAATTTCACAAATAAGAGTGTCTCGCCCATAGCGATCTGTGGGGAGACACTCTTTATTTGTGAAATTTCCCTAGTAAATTACATCTATTTTCAAACGACTTCTCTATTAATTTAATTTCCAGTTATTGGACCTAGAGTGTGCCGTGACGCCAGGACTCTTGACGCCAGCTGTAAGGGCCAAACCGGTTAGCATTAGCGTCGACCAAACAGACTGACGCCTAGGATTTGAAGTGACGTCATTGATCCGTCGATCTGGTCGATCTATTTGATGCGTTACTCGGAACGTGAGGAGTCGATGCTGATAATGGTCTGACTTTAACCGTGTGTTAAAAGACGAGACACTAACAAAGCATCAGGAGAAATCTTGTCGCTACTGTCTTTTAATCGATTGCCAATTATTTTCAGATGTAACGTAACAAAAAGCCCGAGACCAATTGTCTCGAGCTTTTGGCGTAACAAACTAGCACACCATGCTACTTAGCGGGTAAGACACTGACACCTTCTGGCACCATAAAGTCTTTTTGAACTAACGTTAACTTGCCGCTTTGCGCATCACGTTCAAATAACGAAGCGTTATCCGAGTTTTGGTTTACCACTAACACTAGTCGCTGGTTGGCAGTCCAGTTAAAGTCACGCGGAAAATCGCCTTCCGTTGAAATCCGCTGAACCAACGTCAACTGACCAGCTTCATCACTGGCAAATACCGCTAGTGAGTTATTGCCACGGTTAGATACATAAACAAACTTACCGTCGGCACTTAACCGAATCGCTGCTGCCCCATTGTGGGCCGTCCAATCGTCTGGAATCGTTGAGACAATGGTCTTTACCGTAAACGTTCCCGTTGCCGTATCGTAGCTTAATGTTGCCACGTTGCTGCTCAACTCACCAACTAAGTAAGCCACACCCTTTTTAGCATCAAACACGATGTGCCGCGGACCATAACCAGCTGGTAAGTCAAGGTGACTAACCGCTGACAACTTGCCAGTTGCGGAGACATCGTACACGTAAACCCGATCAGAGCCTAAGTCACACACGACTAATCGGTTATCTGGCGTTAAATCAGCAAAATGGGGATGGGGCCCATCAGCCTGTTCTGGTGCCGGGCCGACCGGGTCCTGATCGATTACTTGATCTGTCCGCTTCAGGGTGCCATCCGGATTGATTGCGTAGACGTCAACCGCAGCTGTGTGGTAATTGGCCGTATAGACTAATTGCCGGTCTTCATCAACGGCCACATAAGCTGGTGACGAACCCAAATCTAAGAGTTGTTGAATCGCTCGTGGCTTGTCTTCCGACATATCATAGATAATCAGACCACCATGTGTTTGACCATCAGTTTCTTTCTTATTGATAACGTATAACCGCTTGGCGTTAGACTTCGCGATGTAGGTTGGGCTTCCTGCAGAAGCTAACCATTCGCAATCCATCAGCTTAGGTGTGGTCGTATCCACACTTACTCGATAGATCCCGCGACTGATCCGTTTGGTATAAGTCCCAATATAAAACTCTTCCGTCATTTTGTGCTACCCCTTTCAACTTACCAATGTTACTTTCAAGTATAGCACAGCTCCCAGTCAAACAGCGATTAAGTCACTGGCTCAACGAGCAAAAGACCGGTACAATATGATTAATGATCCGAAACGGAAAGGATGCACCAGACATGTCTAGCTTTGAAGGGTATCACCCGCTACTAACCCCCATTTTCCGCTTTGATTGGCTAACCCAGTTTAAGCTGAAAAATGTCGCCGAATTGACCAAACAAGATCTGGCCGAGACGGCTGACTGGGTAAACGCAACCATGCAACAAACGATGGGCCAAACTGCCCTGACTTGGGGGATTGAACGCCGCCAAACCCACAAGCTAATTGGCTGGGGGGGCTTTACACACTTAGATCTCAACACACGCACAAGCCAGCTGGCCATTCAAGGACGCCGACTAACAGCTGCGGAACAACAAGAAATCATTGACCGTCTCGTACACTTCGGCCAAGACGAGTTACAACTCAAAACCATGACTCTCAATCAAAGTGCCCACGTTGAGCCAGCGGTGTTAGCTGCGGCTGGTTTCACCACTCAGAATAACGACTGGATTTGGCAACAACACTAAAAATAGCCACCATCCTCGGTAGTGAATCTGCCGAGGATAGTGGCTATTTACTTGCATGGCTTAATCTTCATTAACCCGCTTGTTCAGACCAACTGCAATCTCAAAGGACTCACTGCGGTAAGCGTCTCGTACCCCTAAGTAGTAGCACACCAGACTCCCGATGACCACCAGCACAAAATCTAAGGGATAAGCCACCCAACCAGTACCGCCAAATTCATGACTCCCAATCAAGGACATGACGGTTAACCAGATCATCTCTAACAAGAGCCAGCGACTGCCCCGCAGACTTGCTTGCAGTGCCTGCCAACCAGCTGGACGACGAACTTCATAATAAACATAGAAGATCAGGCCTAGCGCAATGACGCCAAACACCTCAATCGTCGTGGGCCACTTTGCCCAGTAAATTGCTAGACTCGCTAAAACGTAAGCGAGCGGTGCCCACCACCGTAAACCGGCTAAGCGAAAGGGACGACTAAATTGGGGCGCTTGTCGCCGTAAAGCCGTCACCGTCACGGGCCCAGTTAAGTACGCAATCAGCGTCGACGTCGAGATAACATTCGACAGCGCACTCCAATTACGAAAACCAGCCACCAACACAATCCCCAGCAACATGTTCACCACCATAGCGCGTCGTGGCGTTTGGTATTTACGATTGACTTCACCTAACTTAGTTGGCATGTGCTTGCTGCCCGTCATCGCGGCGAGTGCCCGACTCGTGGTCGCCACAAATGAAACCCCGGTACCAAATGGTGAAACAAAGGCATCTAGGTACAACAACGTTGACAGCCACCCTAGATTCAGCAAAATCGCCAGGTCAGCAAACGGTGACTCAAAGTTCACCCCTTGCCACCCGTGCTGCAGTGCACTAGCTGGCACAGCACCAATAAAGGCAACCTGTAGCAACGTGTAGATCACCGCACTAATTCCAAAGGCAATCACAATTCCCCATAAGATGTTGCGTTCGGGATGTGCAATTTCATTGCCCATGTTGATCGTGGTTTGAAAGGCGTTATATGAAAAGATAATGCCGGCCGCCGTAGTTGCCGAAAAGATTGCTGCCGTGCCGCTGGGCATAAACCCGGCCGCATGACCAAAATTTTGCGACTCAAATCCCGTCCCGATCAGCACCAGAATCGTTAACGTGGGAATCGCTAATTTAAAGATCGAAATAAAACTGGTAAACCGCGTGAGCAACTTGACGGACCAAAAATTCAGCAGGGTAAACGCCAGAATAAATAAGAAAACAATGACTAACCCTTCATTAGTGATGTCCCCGTGCCGCAAAAAGCCGCGGGTCCAATTGGCCCACGCCCACGGCCAAGAGCTCATGTACTGCACAGCAGCTACGGCTTCAATGGGGATGATGGTCAGTAGCGATAGCCAATTAGACCACCCCGCAACAAACCCCAACAGCGGACCGTGTGAAAATGCGGCGTATTGACTCATCCCGCCACTCGTGGGAAACATCGTTCCCAGTTCAATATAATTTAAAGCAATTAAGCCAATAATAACGGCACCCAAAATCCAAGAGATAATCGCCGCCGGTCCGGCGATCTGGGTTGCCATCCCCGCGCCAAATAACCATCCAGACCCGATGATGGCACTCAGCGTTAGCATGACTAACGAAAACAAACTCATCTTACGCTTCAAGCCAAATTCCCCATTTCCAAAAGATATTTGACTAATTTTACACTAGCTTTCTGACATTGCAATAAGAAAAGAACAATAGTTTTGTTAGAAGAACTGACCCACGTAATAGTGAATAAACATCGTGATAATGCCCACGATAACGTTTCTGATAATTGCGGTTTTCACGAGTCCATGACCCAATTTGGCACTCAAATACCCGGTTAACGTCACGGACAATAATACGGCTACAATCGTTGCCGGCCACTGGGTAGCTGCTGGAAAGAGTGACATGGCGACTAAAGGAAAAGTTCCGCCCAAGGCCGCAGCAAACAGCGAGGAGAAGGCCGCGTTCCACGGATTCATGTAGTGACCTAATTGAATATCTTCTTTGACGTTAACAACCGTTGCCAGGGCATCCTTAGCCATTAAATCATTGGCAATGGCTAAAGCGGTTTCCGCAGTCACACCCCGCTCTTCATAGAACTGCTGCACAGCGGCTTGTTGGTCAGCATAATTGGTCTTCAACAACCGTTGCTCTTTAGCAACAGCGGCCTGTTCTGTATCCTTCTGCGTGCTAACAGACGCATACTCTCCGGAAGCCATTGAAAACGCACAGGCCAACAGGTCGGCCAGCCCCGCAATAAAAATTGTAAACTGATCGGTCGTTGCGGCAGCCACACTGAATAGCACACCAACGACCGTTAAAATACCATCATTTGACCCTAATACCCCAGCACGCAGCGTGTTGAGCTTCTCATCCATCGTCTGGTGTTGCTTAACTTTCTTGGTTTGTACCTGTTGATTTGCTGCCATTTAACTGCCCCCCTAAGCAAATAAGTGCCCGATGCCGTAAGTCACTAGCATCGTCAAAATTCCCGCAATGACGTTCCGCATCGTCCCATTCCGTCGGTTGGCTTTCCCTAATACCGCCGCAATATAGCCGGTAATCGCTAAGGCCACGACCACCGCAATGAAGGTCCCCACGATCCGATAATCTCTAGGCAATAGCGTAATTGAGACCAATGGCAGAATAGACCCAGTTGGAAATGAGATCATGGATGCAATCGCCGCAGAAAATGGATTGGTATATTCACCAACATTAAACCCAAATCGCTCACGTACCGTGGTTTTCAATGGGTCGCGGGTCATCATTTCTTTAGTTGCCTGCTCTGCCAATTCCGGTTTAATCCCACTGGCAATATATTTATCGCGCACAAAGCCAAACTCCGTTTCATAGTTTTCATCTAACGCCGTGGTTTGGGTCTCAATCGCCTTACGCTGGGCATCCTTTTGTGTATTAACTGACACGTATTCACCCATAGCCATAGATACAGTCCCAGCAATCATACCGGCAATGCCAGAAATAAAAATCGCAAAACTACTGGTTGCCGCACCCGCAACCCCAACAACAATTCCGGCAACCGACAAAATCCCGTCATTGGCCCCCATGACACTCGCCCGCAAGATGTTGATCCGTTGTGCCAACGTTGCAGTCTTCTTCACTTTTGTTTCCATTCTTACGCCACCCCATCTGCAACAATCCCCATCTAATCAGCTTTACTTTCAAAAAGTTAGGGATAGTCAATTTTTATCTCTCTTTAGAATAATTCTTATCTGCTACTGAATCCATTGTACTCTATCCGTCATAAAAGTAAACCTCTCTAGATTTTATTTTTCATTTTTGTGACGATTTATTCTAAACTAGAGCTTTCTGCTGGAAGTCCTGTTAAAATGTGTTTTAATAGACTTAAACTAGAGTGATTCTTAGAAAGGAGACTTTAGATTTGGCAACGCAACAACAAGAACTTAATGCGGCCATTCAATTACTGCGGGAACATCAAGTACGGGTCACCCCGCAACGCCAGATTATCTTAAAGTACCTGGTCGCACATCACAATCACCCTTCAGTAGAAACCTTATTTCACGCCTTAGAGGATGAACTGCCCAATCTCAGCATGGCGACCGTCTACAACACATTAAATCTCTTTGTTGACCTGGGCATCGTCATTGCCCTCCCCAACGATAAGGGCGGGCTGCGTTATGATTTTTACGGCCGACCACACTACCACATTATTTGTGAAAATTGTGGAAAAATTACCGATGTTTTTGCCCCTAATATCGCCGCAGTTGAGGCTAACTTAAACCACCAAACGCGAGAACAAACCCACTACTTGGTCACTAGCAATCACGTTGAACTTCACGGGATCTGCCCTGAATGTCAACGAAAGCTGCACATCGATCCTGAACAACAGGGATGGACCCAACCAACTAAGTAACCATTACGCACAGGTCGCCGACGCAACGGACGATCTGTTTTTTGCGCGCACTACGACTCGCGAACGGGAACAAACGGCGCCATGTCAATGTTACAGATAGGTTACGTCCTGTCGTGAAGTTTTAATCTATTTGCAAACACGCTAGGTAAATGCTGTTACCACCGCGCGTTCCCGCGTAATATTACGCAGAAAGCCTGATTTGACGCTTGTCGTTAGCGTCTAACATGTTATAGTGGATAACGAATCGTACAACCACCGACTGAGCAACCAATTTATTGGTTGTCGTAATTAATGACTAGAAAGATTTGAGGGATGATCAGGGTGAACATGCACAAAATCGTTTTAACCACACTGGCTACCCTTGGTGCCGCCGGAATTTTTGGATTATCAACGTCCACAACGACCGCTTCCGCAGCGACTTCCAAGGTTAATAGCTATATTTCAAGTAAAAACATCACGCCAGCTAAAATTACCAAATCAATTTGGAATGGCTTCCCGAAGTACAAGTATCGCCACGGTAAGGGTAAGCCAGAAGGGGTTGTTGTTCATGAAACGGCTAACCCCTCATCAACGATCTATAATGAAATTGCCTACATGAAAAATAATTACCAAAACGCTTTCGTGCATAGCTTCGTTGATGGTTCCCGGATTATTAATATCGCTAATACGGATTACCTGGCTTGGGGTGTTGGTTCCCCTGGTAACTCTCGTTTCGTTCAATTTGAACAAGTTGAAGTCCACAGTAAGTCTGCCTTTGCACACGAAGTTGCTAACGCTGCTTGGTACACCGCCTACTTGCTGAAAGAATACAACCTTAAGCCTAACGATGCTGCTTATGATGGCAAAGGTTCCGTATGGTCACATGGGTCCGTTGCCAGTCACTTAGGTGGCTCAACGCATACTGATCCCGTTGGTTATTACTCAGCAACTGGGAAGAAGTATTTTGGCCAAGGCTACACGATGGCAATGTTCTACCAGATGGTGAAAAAGTACTATAACGGTTTCAGTACCTCACACACCAAATTGGTAAACGCAACCTACACGTCAGTGAATAAACAAGCTAAGTTAAGTAGCAAGTACAAGAGCTACTACCTATACAACCACGTCAAGGGGTCCAACAAGAATGCCACTAAACAAAGTTGGTCCAAGATTTCACCTAAGGTTGGTAAGACTTACTACATCGATATGACGGCTAAGAAGAGTACTGGGTCCATGTGGTACCGTATTCGGCCATCTAAGAACAGTACGAAACGTTACTGGGTCTACTCTGGTAACTTAACCAGCATCAAGGATGTCGCTACCACAACGGCAACTGCAACATCTGCTAGCGTCGAATCATCCAATGCTAGTGCTGCTAGTTCAAGTGTTGCAAGCTCAAGCAGCAGTAACTAATAATGACCGTCTAACGATTACGTTAGGCAGTTTTTATTTAGGTTGTTAGTTCACTAATTTTCTAATTCCACATAAAAAGCGTTAGGACGTGTATCTCCTAACGCTTTTCGTTTACGATAATCTTGTTATAAACCACTCGCATCTACAAATTCATCAAATTCGTCTCCTAACAACTCTCGAAATTCGAAGGTCATATCAGCGTGATAACTATTGTCTGGTAGTCGACCAGTCAAATGGCACTTATTGCCGTCCCTGCTTAAGCTTGTCAAAATATTACTAGCATCAACCCAACGTGGTTTTGCAAAATCCAGAGTTCCTTCATCTTCTGTTCCATCCTGAGCAAACATAATTGTATTAGCTGCTAATTCCCACAAAGGCCTAGTAATATTTTCAAATATTTCAAATCCTTCGGCCTTATTTCCTTCATCATCAAACGTATAAGTCTTGTCCTTATCAGTAATTACTGCATGCAGGTTCTTCATATCAAAGGCGTAAAGACCTACTCTTTTTTTATCTAAAGTAAACCAGATTTGGTAAGTCGTAGCTAAAGATTTACTAGTACAACACAATAAGTATTTAGCGGCATTTCCATGATTTAATAATGCCAAGGTTGGCGGATAAAAATCACCATCTTCCCAAAATCTTCCTTGAATACGAGTTACCGTTTTATCTATCTCGTCATCATTATCTTCAATTTCAAAACCTTCTGGTATAATTTTCTCTTTAAAAAGTCGCCACATAAAATCAGCCAATCGATCATAAGCCGGAAATTCACCCAGCATCTCATAATCTGAAAGCTCCAATTCAGAATATTTCACAGACAAATTTCTTGTTCGTTTAACATTAATGTTTCTTACCATACAGTGGATTCTCATGTTTTTTCTCCATTATCGTCAGTTAATCCTTACTTGGGAGTCTCTTCTTTCGCCGCTCGTTTTCGTTTACCAGCTACCGCGCGGGTCATGACCCAAGTCGTAATTGGCACCGTCAGAATCACGCTGACCATTGCGTACAAGATCATGAGAATCTCCGCTACAAAAATTTTATCATTCAGAATTTCCCCAAATGAGTAGTGCACGCCGGTAAACCAAATGAATAGTGCCAAGAAGCCACCAAAGAACCCAAAGAATAGCGTATTAAAAGTCGTTCCAATAATTTGTTTGCCGACATCGATACCATCTTTTAACAAGTCATTTAACGGGACCTGTGGGTGCTGCTCGAGGATTTCACTCAAGCCCGCAGCAATTGCCATGGCTGCCTCCGCAATCGCCCCTAGCGTGCTTAAAATGGCTGTGGCGGTGCTTACCTGAATGAAGTTAATCCCCACCAAGACCGACAGCCCTTCTAAGTCCTCACTATCTTCGGGACCGAACCCTTGGACCAGTGCCCAATGCTCAACTGGGACAATCAAAGCAATTAAGACCACTAACACCACCGCCGACGCAATAAAGGCGACCGTGCTCGACAGATCATCCCCACTACTCATGAAGATGGTCAGCGCTAACACTAACATTCCCACGACTAACGTCACAATCAAGGGTGAGAAGTGAAACGCCACCAGCACAATAGCGAGATACAAGAGCCCAAAGTTCAAAATGAGGGCTAGAAATGACTGGGCCCCGGCTTTGCCCCCGACCAGAATCATCAGCACTAGCAGGACTAATCCTAACGCCGTAATTGTACTCATGCCATCACCTTCTTTTCCATGAACCGACTAGCCAAAAAGCTCGCCAGAGGAACGGCCAAGACAATGCCAATCCCACTAATCAAGCTTTGAACAACCCCCATCGACATGTTCATCGAAAAGGTGTAGCCCCAACTGTTCCCATTTTTGAGGTACAACATCGCCATAGGAAATGTATCCGCCACAAAAATGAAGAAGAGCACATTAATCAGTGGCCCCATAATCGTACTGCCAATTTGGCGACCAGACTTAAAGACTTGAATAGCTGATAATTCGGGACGCTCTCGTTTTAAGGCAAATAATGACGAGATGATATCAGTCGATTCATCCATGACGGCTCCTAGCGACCCAAGTAAGGTTTCTGCCAAGAACAGTGGTCGTGGCAATTGCGTCACATACTGCATGGATTCATAATACATGCCCTTTTCGTGGGTGAAATGAAAGACGAGTAAGGCCACGATAATAGAGAACGCCGTTCCCCCTAACGTCGTCGCTAAGGTAATCACCATCTGGCGATTGGCCCCTAACACCAACCATAGTGTCAGCGCCG
>Ga0214925_100554_pt1 | contig 15797 bp, 15 predicted proteins | sample Stichaenrichment_FD_168299 | JGI IMG/M metagenome (GOLD analysis project Ga0214925, IMG submission 168299) | Xylose enriched microbial communities from anaerobic bioreactor in Madison, Wisconsin, United States - 63SRT | ecosystem: Engineered > Bioreactor > Anaerobic > Unclassified | place: USA... | reverse complement strand
TTTTGATTTACACTTAAAACTGACCCAGGATTTACGCGTAAAACTGACCCACCCTGGTGACCTGGCATTGATGCCGGTGACTGGATTTACATCTGGAAATTTACGTTGAATATTGACCCACCTGACAAGGATTTAATACACTCTTCCTGTTGCAAATAATCTAAACGACAGGAGGATGAAAGGAAGTGTATCACTTGCAGCAATGGGCCGCAGTTCAGGAACTGCACAGAAAAGGAATTTCAATTCGTGGTATTGCAAGGCAGCTGGAAATGTCGCGCAATACGGTCAGAAAACTACTGAAAGCAAAGGAGGAACCGCATTATCGAAGATCCTGCTACTCATCTCGTCTGGATCCCTACAAGGATCAGATCCGGGAATGGAGATGCAGGCCGTATGAATTCAATGGAACAAGGATTTTCCGGGAACTGAAAGCCAGAGGATATGACGGAAGCATCGGCCCCGTGTATCGTTATCTGCGGAGGATTGATGAAGACACAAACGGGCTGATCTCTTCCAAGGCAACTGTCCGGGTAGAGACTCCGCCGGGTGATCAGGCCCAGTTCGACTGGTCTCCGTATCAAATGGAAATTGGAGGAAGAATTCAAAAGGTATACTGCTTTTCCATGATTCTTGCCTGCAGCAGAAAAAAAGCTATTCTGTTTTCCCTGAAGGATGACGCAGATGCGATCTATGAGGCCATCCAGGAACTTTTCGAAGATCTTGGAGGTGTCACACTGGAACTTCTGATCGATAATCCCAAGGCGCTTGTTCTGGAGAATAATCCGAAGAGCCAGGATGAAGTCCGTTACAATCCACACGCTCTGCTTCTCGCAAAGCATCTCAGCACCGAGCTGAATGCCTGCCCCTGCTACTGGCCGAGGAAAAAGGGCAAGGTCGAACGGCCATTCCAATACATAGAAGAGCAATTTGTCAAAGGCCGGGCATTTGCGACGATGGAAGAACTCAATGCGTCGGCGAAGCGGTTCATTGACGAATGGAATGGACAGAAGCATACGACGACAGGCCGTATTCCGAACGAATACTATCTGCAGGAAGAAAAAGCAGCGCTGCTCCCACTGCCGGAAAACCGGTATCACCTGAAGGAAACACAAAAACGGATCGTAAGTCCGGACAGCTATGTCAGTATCGGTGCCAGTAAATACAGTGTTCCGGTGCAGTACGTAGGCAAGAGTGTGCGATTTCGGATCATTTACGGATTTCGCATCATGATCTATGACCGAAAGGAACGATTCATTCTTTCTGTGGAGCAGGCAGATGAAAAGGGAACTGTTGTCATGGATCCGGAGCACTACCGTGATATTGCTTCGAAAGTCAGCACATCCATCCCACAGATCCGCAGGGACTTTACGCAGTTTTTCGAAAACGGAAAGCGATATCTGGACGCGGCAGATCGGAAATTTGATCAGCCGACACATCATGCAAGAAAGATTATGGAATTAACGGATCTGTATGATTCAGACGTGCTGGATTACTTTATCGGCAGAGCGGTCGATGAGCAATGCATGGATATACGTTCGTTCCGTTCAATGCTTAAAACGGAGAGCCAGAACGCACTTCGCAAACTGCAGTGTGATCAGAATCAGAACAGTCATACTACAGAGAAACCACTGAAAGACGAAGATCAGATGATGAATCGTGATCTCGGCTATTATGAGGCAGTTACAGGGGGAAATATGACGCATGGAGACTGATACATACATTACCGAGACAATGAAACGCTTTAAGCTTGTTGATATGCGTGAACAATACCCTGCGCTGATACGTGAGGCCGAAGAAAAGAATCTGAGTTACAGAGAATTTCTGATCAACCTCCTGAAAACAGAGGCTGAAGGAAAGTCGGAACGGAAGCAGCAGCGGCTGATGGATGAAGCCGGTTTTGAATATCAGAAGTCCCTGGATCAGATTAATTATACATTCAATCCCTCACTGGATCCGGAAAAAATCCGAGAACTGCGTACACTGCGGTTTATGGACGCCGGAGAGAATATCCTGATTATCGGTCCTCCCGGTGTCGGCAAGACAATGATCGCAACGGGAATTGGCATGGAAGCATGTCACGCCGGAAAGAAAGTGTTGTTTACGAATGCAAACGACCTGATGGATCGACTGACAGAATCCATGCAGAACGGGACATTGAAAATGACTTTTCAGGAGCTGCAGAAAATTCCGCTGCTGATCATCGACGAGCTGTCCTACCTGAAAATGGACAAAGAAAAAGAGAGCCTTTTCTTTCAGGTTGTCCGCCAGAGATATGAAAAGAGCTCCCTCATAATCACCACCAATCTGCCGTTAGGCAGGTGGGATGAAATTTTTACCGGAAAAATAGCAGCTGCCGCGATTCTGGACCGTCTGGTGCATCACTGCCACGTTCTTAGTATATCGGGTGACAGTTACCGTGTCAAAGGAGAAAATTAGATATGGCTGTTGTAAAAGAGAAGGATTTTCCAGAACTTGTAGAACTCTACAATACCGAAGGCCGAACGGCCATGTATGATCATATCCGCAGTCAATACGGGCTGAAACAGCCCTACTATGTACTGCGCCGCATTATGAAATCAAGCCGCTATGATTACGATAAAGAACAGGACCTGTTTCGTGACCCCGCACAGTCAGACGCAGAACAGGCAGATTTGTTTTTCAGCCTGGATCAGCTTTGCAGAACAGAACCCGTTCCAGTCACCGTATCTGAGCAGGAAAGGCAAAAGGAAAGATCAAAGGCAATGGAGGCACTGGTACAGACACTGATAGGAGATCGGTTACTGGAACTGAGCCGATATGTCATATTGGATCCGGTCTCGCGCCGGGTGCGTGTGGATAAAGGGTCACTGGAACAGAATGGCTATTACTTGGAAATCCTCTAATCAGACGGGTCAAAATTCAACGTAAAAAACAGGATTTACAACAAAATTGACCCACCCGAATACAGATAGAAAAAGATATCAGGGTGGGTCAGAATTCAACGTAAAAGTGGGTCAGTTTTACTTGACAATCTACACTTGCGCGCGTCTGCTTTGTCTCCAAACGGTCTGCATGCTCCTCGATCATCAGCCGGTCCAGAAAGCGGTACAGAACATCGTCCGTACTGCGGTTCACCTCAAGGTCTTTAGACAGCTCAGATGCCGGCTCCTGCAGGGTGTTTTCGCCACAGATATCCGCACCGATGACCTTTACATTATCGAAGATATCGCGGATGAGGTATTTCAGCACCGGAAGGGACATCGTTCCCTGATTCCAGTTGGTCCGCGCAAAATACTCAGACAGAACGTCCTTGTCGATGGAAATATAGGCAGGCAGATCGCGCCGGATCTTCGCAAACTCTGCCTGTGCGGAATTCCGTTCCAGTTCGTAGCGGCTGATGTAGATGATTTTTCTTTTCAAAGAGCGGGGGATGGCGCGGACCTGCTTCAGCCGCGGCCCGACCAGGATGAGCTGCCGGAGCTTTCGATCCTTTCTCAGCATCTCCGCCGCCCAGCTTCCGCAGCTCAGCAGACCGTCGATCATCGGCCTCTGCATGTCTGTGTGATTGTCGAACAGAAAAAGAATGTAAGGCAGGCGGATTTTTCCAGTAAACAGCCGCGTCATATAATGATAATTACCGTTGTCAATGAAGTGGATGCCCTCCGGTCCGTAACCGGCAAGCCGCTGCCTGAGCTGTCTGTATGCCTGCGGAGAGCAGTACATTTCCGTTCCTTCAATGTCACTCAAGTCAATTCGCCGGATTCCCGGAATTTTCTGGTGAATTTCTTCCGTATAGATATGTGTAAAGTCCAAAATCAAATTTTGTAAACTCAATTTCAATACTCCTTCCCTGACGTATTATACACATTTTCAACATTTTCTGCAGGGACAAAAGAAAAACGGGCAAGGGGACAGTCTTGTCTGCGCGGCCGTACTATTTATTCGGACAGGTACTTATTTCGACAACTGCATTTCAGTATAAGTATTCATTCGAATATAGAGAACATTACGAAACGATATAAGAAATGACATATTTTTATTTATCAAGAATACTGTAATCACGATCGCTTATGTGTGATATAATCTAAGTAATTTGTAAGAATATGCAGATCATGGAATGCTGACCGAGATCTTTCCGCCGTGTAGAAAATGAATGAAACACTGATTTTTCAATCGGGCGGGGTGAGCTGTTCTGCTCATCATCCGGCTTATGTATGGAATATTAACTGTAAATATTTATGCATAATATTTTATGATTGTATTTAATCACAGTAGTATGACCAAAAGAAAATGAGTACGGCTTCCGGCATAATCATGCTGCTTATCTCAGTCTTGCGGTAAGAAACGGAAAGAAAAGAATGAAAAATCTCGATATGTATATGAACTCGGATACGGATCCGGTTACCGGTCTGCTGGGAAGAGAATTATTCTTTCGCCATGCAGAAATGCGGTTAAGAGAGGCAGAAAAAAACAGCCGGCGCGGTGAACTTCAGATGCTTTATCTGAATATCTGCGATTTCAAAATGTACAATCTGCATTACGGGACCACAAAGGGCAATGCGATGCTGAAAAATATTGGAGTTATGCTCCGGAAGGCCTTTCCAGAAACTCCGATTTCAAGATTTTCCGATGACCACTTTACGATTCTATTAAGCCGCCCGGGAAGTATGTCCATTTTTGAGAAGCTGATCCTTGAAATTGCAGATCTGAATCCCGATCGTCCTCTTGCGGAAAAACTCGGAATCTGTAATCTGGATTTGGAACCCATGAGCGCAATGGATGCCTGCGACCTTGCCAGAGCAGCCTGCGACAGTATCAAGAACGACCCGGAGAGAAATATTGCCTTTTTTACCCCAGAACTTCGTAAACGTAAAGAACGCAGAGAATATATCGTTCATAATATTGACGAGGCTGCAGAAAAAGGATATCTGAAGGTATACTATCAGCCGGTATTTCGTGCGGTAACGAAAACGCTCTGTGGTGCAGAAGCACTTTCCCGCTGGGAGGATCCGAAATTCGGCTTTCTGTCACCTGCGGAATTTATTCCCATCCTGGAAGAGACGAGATTGATTACAAAACTGGACCAGTATGTTATCCGTACAGTATGCCGGGAACTGAGACGACGCATCGATCAGGGGGAACCAGTTGTCCCGGTCTCTGTTAATGTGTCCAAGATTGATTTCTTCAAGATCGATCTGCCCGCCTTTATTGAGGACTGTATGAAAGCCTATATGCTCCCGCGCCGTCTTGTGAATATCGAAGTTACAGAATCGATAATCTCCAACCGAAAGGAGTTTATCTTCGGAGAGCTCCTGAAGTTTCAGAATCTTGGACACCGTGTTATTATGGATGATTTCGGAAGTGGATATTCCTCTCTCAACGTCCTGAAGGATTATCCTTTTGATACCATGAAACTGGATATGGCCTTCCTTTCCGATTTTTCTGAGCGGGCAAAGAAAATCCTGCGCTGCACGATTGAAATGGCAAAGGATATTGGTGCAAGTACAATTGCTGAAGGTGTTGAAACCGATGAACAGTTTCAATTCCTGCGGGATGCCGGCTGTGAAAAGATTCAGGGCTACTATTTCTGCCGTCCGCTTCCTTTAGATAAACTTTGTGATTATTACAGGAAGAGGGAACTCCGCCTCGAAGAGGAAGAATGTGTTTCCGCATATGAAGCGATCTCCTCACAAGTTTATACCGGAACTCTCCCAATGGCCATTTTTATGCTGGAAAAGAATCATATCAACTTTGTTTATATGAGTAAAGCTTATCAGGATGAACTGCAGAAAATCAGTACCATCAACAGAAATCTGGACTGGATGGAAGCAAAATCGGCGGCAGATTTCATGGTCAATAAAGTACGCTTTCCGATCAACCGGAATCTCTATCAGAAACTCCGATTCCTTGATCTTGATCATCCAATCGCGGCTTTTGAATATCCGATTTCCTACGGACGGGTCGAAGCAGACTATCATCTGCTATTTTCCCGAGAGGATAAAAAACTGATCCTTACCCATGTTCTGGTGAAACGCAATTCCGCCATCCAGGACCAGGAAGACCTGGATCTGCTCCGCAGAAATCTATATTATCTTTACGATGAGATCTACATTATCGATCTGGAACGCCAGGTGATGTATTCGATTTCCAGCATTGAGGATTCCTCCAGCCATATGCCTGAACGGATTTCCGACAGGCTCACTCGCTTTGAAGCTCAGGTGATTCATGCTGCCGATCTCAGCCGTTATGAAAGATTTATGGATATGGACACTCTGGAAGAGCGGATCAAGAGCTCAGAAAGCGGTATTTTATCCAGCGTTTTTATGACAAGAAATGCCAGGGGAGATTACGTGAAAAAAGTGCACCAGATTCTGAAGGCACAGGGATCAGAAAGACGTCTCTATCTCTATTTTATTCAGGATGCTGCACAGGCCGGGATTGAATGTTAGGGGGCAGAAGCAGTATCGTCCGGGAAATTAAATCAATCGGATCCTTTACAGATAAAGAATAAGAAAGCTGCTGTTTCGGCAGCTTTCTTTTCATCTGCTTTCATGATAAGCTTACAGCAGATGAAGGAGATAATATGATAAAAAGTAAAATAAAAAAAGCCGCAGACGTTTTCCTGAGCACGGCGCTTATAGTTACCACAATTCCGTTATGGTCAACAAGTGGATCAGCAGAAGCCGCATCCACAGTATCCGGGCTGAAAAAAGTACGGACAACCGCATTTTCGCAGAATATCCGCTATCCTGTATACCGGTCTGGATTCCGATATACATCTGACACTTCTGGAAACAGCCAGTTCTACTATTCCGACGGGTATTTTTCCGGCTCTTCCAGCCGTTACAGCACCCATCTTGCTTCATTTTCCATGTGTCTTTCACTGGCGGGCTTTTCAACTGGATCCGGCAGCGGAAACGGCTATGGCAGCTCCAACATTTCTGCTATGCTGAAAAGCTTCTGCAAGGGGAATACCATTCAGATATCCTATCCAAGGCCGGCTTTTTACGGAAAAGCAGATAATATCAGCAGCATCGGATACGCGCTGGGGCAGAGGAAAATTCTCTTGAAAAAGAAAACTTCCTCAGGAAAGCTGAAATCGGTATCGTACACGCTGATTCCTGTCATCATCCGCGGTGAAGGCTACGGAAAGGAATGGGCCGGAAATGTTACGCTGGGGACTTCTGGAGAGGCCCAGGGCTTCTCTGACGCTGCATCTAAAGTCACCGCCGGTGTGAACGCCTATGTAAAGAAATATCATCTGAAGAAGAAGCAGCTGAAGTTCTTAATAACCGGTTATTCCCGCGGCGGCGGAGCCGCCAATCTGACCGCAAAGAGGCTCAGTAAGAAATATGGCGGGTCATCCGTCTATGCCTATGATTTTGAGGCAGCTCAGGCGGGATTGGCAGGAAAGGGGACCTATAAAAACATTCATAATGTTATCAATTCTTCCGATCTTGTCCCATATCTGGCGCCTGCCGGCATGGGATTCCGGCGCTATGGCACGGATCACACGATTCAGGACGGCAGCGGTTTTTCGGCAAAAGACAGCAGCAAGATTATAGACGATATATTATTATGGTCAATCGGAAATACAGAAGGATCCTACCGGAAAAACTATGCAGAGAAGCTTTATTCCTGCGAAGACGGAAAACAGATAACCCAGCAGCAGGCTCTGCAGGAGCTGCTGCCGATGTTGAATTCCATGAGCGGCCTGAAGCTGGCCGGCTTCCTGCTCTCCGTATCTGACCTTGGTTCGAGAATGAAAACCCTGGGATTCTATGACCAGACGATTTCTTCATGGAAGGTCCTGAGCGATGCAGAAAAAACGCAGATCGAGAACCGCCTCTGGAATCTCTGCACTGGATATGAAGATGGCGAAAAGCAGATTTATGAAGAAGAAGGAAAAACTCTTCCGGCCCTGCCAGTCTCCTATTTATCTGCTTCGCAGCGAAAAACGGTACAGAATCTCTGGCCGCTGCTCTGCAATGCGATGCTTTCCTTTGCAGCAGGGGATCAGGACGGAATTGACCGGAAAATCCTGAGTAATAACCTTCTTACCATGATGAGCGCCCACAGCGCGGCATCGAATCTTCAGCTTGTGCAGAGCCAGGATTCTTATTACAGCAGCAAATAGTGACTCCACAAGGATGCTAAAGGAAAATAATGGCGCGTACCGGACAGACGGGAGCGCAGTAACCGCAGTGCACACATTTGGTCTGGTCGATTTCGGCCAGGCCGTTTTCATTCCAGAAAATCGCCTGGCTGACGCAGCGGGCCTTGCAGGTTCCGCAGCCTTCACAGTCGGACTGATCCACCATCAGATGTTTTCCCGTGATGTCCGGCTCGTAATCCGGATGCAGATCGCCAGTAAAGTAGTCCACTGCCTTATCCACCTGATCGAAATCTGCCATGCCGATCATGACCGCGTTATTTCCCGGGATGTGTGAGACATAATCCAGACAGCTGCGGTAGTCCCTGATAAGGTTTCCGCCTCCAAAGGCCTTCATGGTGAAAATTCCTTTTCCGGCATCCGAGCAGACTTTGATGGCCGCTTCCATTTCATCCCTTGTTCCAGGTTTTTCTTCATTCCGGATTCCCAGCCCGGCCTTGTTGATCAGAGGAAAAACGACATCGCAGGCCTGTTCATCGGCCATTTTCCGGCAGGCATCCACGTGGTGGGTGGAAATTCCGATGGCATGGATCAATCCTTCCTTTTTCAGATCCTGAAGAGCCTTCCAGGCATCCTGACGAGAGAGAAAATCTGTGACGCCTCTGACTTCATGAAGCAGGAAGATATCGATACTGGAGAGATTCAGTTTTTCCAGACATTCGTGAACAGCAGAAACCGTTCCCTCATAATCCGGAGCCAGGGTCTTACTGCAGATGACCGGAGAAGGGATGCCGCGGCGTTCCATTTCATCCAGAGCGGGCCGCAGATAGCGGTATGTGTCATAGTACTGGGCGGTATCAAAAAAATTGATTCCCATTTCCGCGGCGTGGACGATGACCGCCGCGCCGTCTTCAACCGGGAGATTTTTCTGGGAAAAGCCCATGGTGAGGGTTCCCATACCGACCGGTGTGACTTCAATTCCGGTGTTTCCAAGCTGTACTTTCTTTAACTTATGCTTCATATTTCTGTTCCTTTATTTATTATCCAGACTCTGATCTTCTGTTTTTTCTTTCTATATTAACATAGAAACGGCCGCATTGCAGAGATGCACTCCTTGCGCGTTCTGACTTTGTCCTGTGAGTATATCTGCATTCCATATACGGATGAAGAAATGATTGATAATCTGGTCAGATCGATGTATTATTTAGAGGTGTGATATTGGTTATTTATAGTTAAAATATTTTAAGAAAGAATATGGGTATAGAACGAAATAGAAACGATAATAATAACAGAAAAGAGCAGAATAGGGAAGTCACGGATCTGGAAAATTCGAGATCTGAAAAGGACCGATTTCCGGAGGATACACCAGATGATGTCGTGATGCCAGAGGACATGAGCAGTTATATCGAACAGGATGTCCGCGGCTGGTTCGGCAAAAAAGCAGAAGATGAACCCCTGCGGAACCAGGAAATTCTGAAGGCCCTTGGAAAACTGTTTTTTGCGGTTGTCAGCATAGACCTGGTTGATTACAGGGTCTACCCGATCGTCATGCCAAAGGCGGTTTTCCCTTATATGAATGCGCCGGTTCTGGACTATCGGAAAATCATCCCGCAGTACTGCAGAGTTTCTGTCCGCAGCGACTATCGGAAACAGGTTTATCAGTTTATGAATCCGAAAACGGTAGCTGAGCGCCTGAAAAAAGAGGGCATCGTGTCCATGGAATATATTGGGCAGACGCTGGGCTGGTGTAAGATCATTCTGATTCCGTCTAAATATGATGAAGCTGGAAATGTTGAGCACATGCTTTATACGGTGATGAATATCAACCAGGAAAAGCTGAAGGAACATAAGATGAGTTATGTGGCGGAGCATGATTCTCTGACCGGACTGATCAACCGCTCCGGCTATCAGTCTCTCTGCAGGGAATTCAGAAAGTCCAGGAAACCATTCTGCTTCGTCATGATTGATATTGATTATTTCAAGCTGCTGAACGACAGCTACGGCCATGAAATCGGTGATGTCGTACTGCAGCGAGCGGCCAATCTGCTGTTAAAAGCATTCCGTCCGGAAGATTTTGTAGTCCGGACGGGAGGCGATGAGTTCGCTGTACTGATTCCAGGCATGAAAAAGAGTGAAGGCATCCAGATTCTGACAAGGAGAATTCAGGAAATCAACCAGAAGCTGAAAACAGATACAGCGGTTATCCCGGCAGCCAGCATCAGCGCCGGCGCTGCGTTTTCCGAGTTCGGATTCTCAGAAACACTGTACCGGAATGCCGATTCCGCCCTCTATAATGCGAAGAAATTCAACCGCGGAACCTGCTATTTCTATTAAAACCCGATTTACGCAAAACACGCATACAATGGTAACTGCCGGAGCCGGCAGTTCCTTCAAGGAGGATATATGCTGCCGACAATGGAAGAGATGGAGGCCTGGGTCAGGCACACAGGCGGGCAGGCCGCGCAGTTCCTGTTTCGGATTGCTCTGGCCATACTGATCTATGTCATTCTGCGCAAAATACTGAAAAAGTTCTGCTCCTGGCTGGATAAGAAATTCACAAAATTTGGCATGGATCCGTCCCTGAAGAGTTTTATCCTGTCCCTGACGAGATACGGAACACTGACCTTTGCCGTCATCACCATCATCATCAAGCTTCACATCGTGGAAGCGTCTTCGATCGCCGCACTGATTGCCTCTGCCGGTGTCGGAATTTCTCTGGCTGTCCAGGGCGGATTATCGAATTTCACCGGCGGCGTGCTGCTTCTGTTCCTGAAGCCCTTCCGCGCGGGGGATTACATCATCGTGCAGAGCGAGGGCTATGAAGGGACCGTCAAGAAAATCGAGATGTATTATACAACGCTCTATACGGTAGATAATAAGACGGTGATGATTCCAAACTCCAGTCTGACCAACAACGCAGTGGTCAATGTTACCGCGCTTCCGCGGCGCAAGCTGGAGGTCCAGATCGGCGTATCCTACCGCACGGACATTCAGAAGGCTAAAGAAATCCTGACCAATCTGCTGGACCAGGACGAGCGCATTGCAGAAGACGAACGCGAGATTTACGTGGATTCTCTGAAGGAAAGCTCCATCGTGCTGGCCTTCCGAGCCTGGGTAAAAACCGAGGATTACTGGCAGACCAAGTGGGATATGAATGAGCGGATCAAGCTGGCCTTCGATGAAGCCGGCATTGAAATTCCGTACCCGCAGCTGGATGTCCATCTGAAAGGACGCCGCCAGTAGAGATTAGGACAAAAAGAACAAAACCGCTGCGCCGCAGCTTCTTACCCGAAACATGAACATGCTGTCGGGTATGGAAAATCTGCGTGCGCAGCGTTTTTTCTTGCAAGGAAATATTTTGTCCTGTGTAATCCCAGGGCTAAAATACGAGATTGATCAGAATCATGTAGCAGGCGGTTCCGGCGGCCATGGACAGCATCATATTCCGCTTCCACAGGTGGACCAGAACGGTGACGGCGATGGAAATGAGCTCCGGAAGGCCGTACCCTTGAAGCGGTCCAGCATCGCGAGACCGTAAAACAGATGGCGGGCCTGGATCATCAGGGCCATGGCAAAACAGGCCAGGGGAGCAAATGGCGCCAGCAGCATGGAAATCGTTACAAATTCCAGGGAGCCGCCATAGATAGTCAGTGCCATCAGCGGGGGAAGCCAGGCGGGAAAGCCCTGCGACACTCCGTAGATGCCCATGGTCATACCCAGAAATACGTATCCGGTCATCACAGGAATTGATAATGGAAAAGCCGCGCGAAAGGCTTTTTTCCTTAAATGTGGTTTTTCAGTGTTTGTCATATATTCACCTTGTCTGCAATCGTTTCTTGTGGTAAATTTCAAAAATACTGTACGTAATAGCCATTATACCACTATAAATATAGGAATAAAGCGAAAAGCTTCCTGTATACAAAATTTATCAACCCATTTCACGATACAGAAAATCGGCGGAGATGCGTATTCTGCGGCTTTATGGGGTAAACATACCCTGCATGAATTTTTTCTGCAGGATTTACAGATTTTCAGATCCTGTTCCGCGGGAAAATTTCCGGCGGTGATTGAAGAAGGAAAAACCGTGTGATAAGATAGTACAGATGCCTATCGCATTGATATGATTATAAAAGAAAAAGAGTTTCCGGATCTGTGGGTGACTTGATCAGAAGCCGGGCAGACGCACAATGAGTACGGCACCGCCGTCGATTTACCGGCGCAGAGGCCTGGCGGAAACGGGAGAGAAGGGAATATAAAATATGCTGAATCAGTATTCAAGAACAGAATTAGTCATGGGACAGGAAGCGCTGGACAAGCTTCGTTCCTGCCGCGTCGCGGTGTTTGGAATCGGCGGTGTAGGCGGCTCTGTTGTGGAGACCCTGGCCAGAAGCGGAGTCGGAACCATCGATGTGATCGACGATGATAAAATCTGCCTGACCAATCTGAACCGCCAGATCCTGGCGACCCGCGCGACCGTCGGCATGTATAAGGCAGATGCCGCAGAAGAGCGTATACATCAGATCGATCCGGACATCGTCGTGAATAAGCATAAGGTGTTCTATCTTCCGGGAGAAAGCGCGGACAGCATTGATTTCAGTGAATTTGATTATGTTGTAGATTCTCTCGACACCATGAGTGCCAAGATCGATATCGTCATGAAAGCGAAGGAAGCCGGTGTCCCGGTGATTTCCTGCATGGGCTGCGGTAACCGCGTAGACCCGTCTAAGCTTCAGATCACCGATATCTATAAGACGAGCATGGATCCACTGTCAAAAATCATGCGCAAGGAGATGAAGAAGCGGCGTGTCAGAAAGCTGAAAGTGGTATTCACCACTGAACCGCCGATCCGTCCGCTGCGAGACAGTGATAATTCCTGCAGATTTCACTGCATCTGCCCGCCGGGAACCAAGAGAAAATGCACAGAGCGCCGGGATATTCCGGGATCTACCGCATTCGTTCCTCCCGCAGCCGGAATTATGGCCGCATCCGAAGTGGTCCGCGACCTGACCCAGTTTGATCCTTCCGGAAGAATCAAGGGCGGACGCCAGGACTAAGACAGCGGGCAGACTGAGGCAATGACTAAAATGGTCGGCAGAATTAAGGCAGAACTAAAGTGACAGATAATACTGAGACTGGGTAATGACCTGCCGACAGGACGGAAAGCTGACTTCAGCGAACGAACCGCACGCAGCTGCTTATGCTGACTTCGGGATACTGTATTCATCATATTGAAACAGCATGCCGATGCCGCTGGCTCCACAACAAAAGACGGAAACTCAGAATGCATAATAAAGGAGACCTCATGGATATGGAACAGAATTTACAGGAACCACAGAGATCAACGAAAAAAGAAAAAATCCTGACCGGAGTCTCTCTGGTATTAGCCGGAGCACTTGCAGGCGCGCTGCTCATGGGCGGCGACGGAATCCGGATTAACATTGGAAGTTTTAATGGAAGCCGGAATGTGGAAAATACAGGAGACTGCGAAAGCGGAAGAGAAAAATAACGCCGTTTTCACGGGTTTGTGCCTGCCAGAATGAAAAGGGAAAACGAACATGAAATATGAAGTCACTGATATCGAAGAAGCTGACTACGGATGTGAAGAATGCCCGCCGGACGGACCGCACGCCGTTCTGGTACTGAAAGATGAAAAAGGACAGATTTCCAGAAAAGAAGTCTCTGAAAAGTGGATTTCTGCACATCACGCAGATGTCGGGAATAAGCTGGACGGGGAGATCCTGGGATAGAACCTGTGAAGAAATCCTCAAAAAAGACAAAGTGAGAGTGTTACAAGACGATCAGATATTTTCATAGTGGAACAGCAGTCGGAAGAAAGGCTGCTGTTCTTTCCGTTGTATACGTGAGTAAAATATAGGAAATATATATATGGAATCATATTATATTGATATGATAAATATTTTTGATTTTATTTGCCTTTACCACACAGATTATTAACAATTTATGCAAAAATCTTACTATTTAATTTAATAATCATGATTGCCCATTGTGATAAAGAATTATCAATGTTATACTCAGCACATTGTTATTTCATTATCAAAGGAGGGTTATATGAGTACTTTAAATTCGATCGTGCTGACGGTGCAGCATTATCTTTCAGATTACATTCTGATCGTCATGCTGCTGGGCGGAGGAATCTGGTTTACTCTTCGTCTGCATTTTATTCAGGTCAGGGGCTTCGGCCGCGGAATGCACAGCATGTTCAGCGGTCTGTTCAGTAAGAAGGGAAAAGCAGACGATTCTGGAATGTCATCCTTTCAGGCGCTGGCGACTGCCATCGCCGCGCAGGTGGGTACCGGAAACATCGCCGGCGCGGCTACCGCTCTGGCCATCGGCGGTCCGGGAGCAATTTTCTGGATGTGGCTCGCTGCATTCTTAGGCATGGCGACAATCTTCGGAGAGGCAACCATGGCACAGAAGTTCAAGACAACCGGTAAGGACGGAGCCGTTACCGGAGGTCCGGTTTACTATATTCGCGGAGCATTCACGGGAAAATTCGGAAAAGCTCTGGCAGGAATATTCGCCGTTCTGATTACCCTGGCGCTTGGATTCATGGGAAATGCGGTACAGTCCAATTCCATTGCCGTTGCCTTCCATACCGCCTTTAATGTTCCGCAGTGGATCGTCGGTCTGGTCGTTGCAGCAATTGCACTGTTCGTATTTGTCGGTGGAATATCCAGAATCGCAAGTGTAACAGAGAAAATCGTTCCATTTATGGCATTACTTTATATCATCGGTTCTTTGATCGTAATTATTTACAACTGGAGAAATGTTCCATATGCCTTTAAATCGATTTTCGTCGGCGCATTCGATCCATCTGCCGTCGTCGGCGGTGCAGCTGGCGCGACACTCCGCCTGGCGCTGACAAAGGGTGTAGCAAGAGGCTTATTCTCGAATGAAGCCGGCATGGGCTCCACACCTCACGCACACGCTGTCGCGAAAGTGGACCATCCGGTTCAGCAGGGATTCGTAGCGATTGTCGGCGTATTTATCGATACGTTTGTCATTCTCACGATGACGGCACTGGTTATCATCACGACGAAGGCGATTCCATCCGGAAAAACAGGCGTTGAGCTGACGCAGTACGCATATTCCACACTGTTTGGAAAAGGAGGAAACATCTTTATCGCCGTCAGCATGTTTTTCTTTGCCTTCTCTACCGTCCTTGGCTGGTACTTCTTTGGCCAGACCAATGTGAAATATCTCTTCGGACCAAAGGCGGTAAAACCCTACGCATGTCTAGTAGCAGTCTGTGTATTCCTGGGCTCGCTTGCACAGGTAGATCTGGTCTGGAACATGGCGGACTGCTTCAATTCCATGATGGTAATCCCGAACATCCTGGCCCTGTTCGCCCTGACGGGAACCATCAAGAAGGTCCACGATGATTACTTCAATCATTATCTTCCGCAGCATCCAGATTATAAGCTGAAGAAGAAAATGGAAAAAGAGAAAAGAAAGTCGGAGCAGAAGAAATCTGCATAGCTGAATCATGCAGCGCAGGCCCGGAGTTTTCCGGGCCTGTTTTGTAATAGGAAAGCATCTGCTGAGACCCAGATGCATAATCGAGGGTGTAAAGTATTAGTGGGAGTTTAGAAACTGGAAAAGGGATCTCCAAGTGCTAAGATAAAAGTGAAGAAATTACATCTATGCACTCGAAAGGAGATCCCTATGCCATCTATTATACATG
>Ga0214925_100552_pt1 | contig 15860 bp, 14 predicted proteins | sample Stichaenrichment_FD_168299 | JGI IMG/M metagenome (GOLD analysis project Ga0214925, IMG submission 168299) | Xylose enriched microbial communities from anaerobic bioreactor in Madison, Wisconsin, United States - 63SRT | ecosystem: Engineered > Bioreactor > Anaerobic > Unclassified | place: USA... | reverse complement strand
AATCTGCTCCAGATTATTTGCTTGCGAATTGACTTCGCTTATTTGTTTGGATCAAACATTGTTTGACCCGCACACTGCGAAACTTTGTTCAGTTTTCAAAGTACCAACTTGCGTCGACTGACGCAACATTTTATATCTTACTCGCTTGTTTGATCCTTGTCAACAAGTTTTTGATATTTTCTTTTTCGTGTCTCCGGCGAATTCCTTCTTCGCCGCGACAACAAATATTAGTATACTCGTTATTTCTAAAAGGTCAAATCCACCTTTTCATTCGTTTTATCATGGGTACAGCCGGCAGAGTTGTAATATTTTGCCTGGCTGCTTCTGCTTCTTTTATTCTGCTTTATCTTTCTTTTTAATTCTTCAATGAATTCCTCGTTCGTTTTTTGCCCTTTTTGCCGGGGAAAATATTTTTGTTTTTTTCTTCTTTCTCTTTTATCTGCTCTTTATCATCCCCTCTTTTTAAATTGTCACTTTGCCAAGCCGCGAATAAGCTAAAAACGCCTGGTAATTTGACAAATCTTTCGAGCCTGCTACAATGACTAAAAATAATTAACTAGTTATGGAAAGGATCCTGTCAATCGTGAAAAAACGTCAGAAAAATGACTTCAGCAAGGAAATCCAAGTCAAACATTTTAATGAACTCTCTGCCCGGGAGGTCTTCTGCCTGTCCAGAATCCGCGATGACGTTTTCGTTGCCGAGCAGGAAATCACGGTTCCTGAACTGGACGACCAGGACCTTTCCGCCTACCATGTCTTTCTTTTAAATGAAGACCAAAGCAATGCCCTGGCCGCCGCCCGCTTCTTCAGCGAAGAAGGCCGCTTCTACATTGGCCGGGTCGCCGTGCAAAAAGTTGCCCGCCACCGCGGGATCGCCAGCCAGCTTTTACAGGCCATTGAAAACTACGTTTTGGCAAATAACTTAGCCAAAGAACTTTACCTCCACGCCCAAGCCAGCGCCCGGGACTTCTACCTGGCCAATGGCTACCACGATGTCGGTCCCGTCTTCATGGAAGCTGGCATCCCCCACCAAATGATGGCTAAATCCCTCGCCTAAGCAGCCGCAAGGCTGCTTTTTTCATGCAAAAAACTGCCCCGGGAAAGGTCCCGGAGCAGTCTGGCGATTTGTGAGTTAGTAAAGAAAGTTTTTCAAAATAGAGGAGTAAAAGTATAAAGTAAAAGATTTGGATTAAAGAGTAATGTTAAAAATGGTAAAAATCATCACGCGCATTAGTTAAAGGCAATTTCCTGCGCATCGTCACCCGCCTCTACAGGGCGCGGGTCGACATCCTTGACTTCTTTAAGCAGGTCCATATTGGTGTAAACCACCATGACCGTGTTGTTCAGGCCGTGGTCAGCCACGTCGGCGATGTCCATTTCCGCCAGCTTGTCGCCAGCCTTGACTGAGTCGCCTTGCTCAACGAAGAGCTTGAAGGGTTCCCCCTTCAGTTCCACCGTGTCGATCCCCAAGTGGATCAAGACTTCCAGCCCTTCGGCCGTCTTGATGCCGATGGCATGCTTGGTCGGAAACAGGGTGGTAATGGTCCCGGAAACCGGGGCAACTACTTCCTGGCCGGTCGGCTTAACGGCAAAACCGTCGCCCAGCATCTTTTGGGAGAAGACGTCATCGCTGACTTCGGACAGGGGAATCAGATTGCCCTTGATGGGCGCCTTGACTTCATTGCCTTTTGACTTGGACTTTTTAAAGAAATTAAACATGAATATCAACCTTTCACCGCTCTAAAGGCGAGAACTACATAGAACACAAAACAAATTACGAATAAAGAAGCAATCAAGTAGGTCAAGGACAGCAGCTGGCTCGGTTTTACCTTGCTCTCTTCAGGCAGATCCTCTCCCCGCCGCAGGGCAAAAATGGCGAAAAGAAGGCAGAACCAGTTGCCAACGATCAGCTGGGTCCACAGCTGCAGCTTCATAAACTTCATGTACTGGCGCCGGTCGGCCAAGAGGGCCCCGCCGTCAATCCAGCAGAGGTAGCCCAAGAGGAAGTCACCGGCCGCCACGATGATTGACACCGTGGTCGCGGGACTGGCCGCGATAAAGTCAGTGATCGTCTGCTTGGCCGCCCCGGCCCGCAGCTGCAAAAGCAGCAGGTAGGCCAGCGGGGCAAAAAAGAGGACAAAGGTGTAGATCTTTAAAATTCTTTTCGGCGTCAGACGAGCGGACTTAGTCAACCTGTCCAGCCAATTCAAAGCTTTCTCCTGCATTATTCATCCTCTTTTCTCAGCCACTCGCAGTAGCCGTTAATCAATAAATCAATCATTATGTAAGCCGGACTAAAAGCCCAGTTCTTGGTGCTGATGCTCTCATGGAAGAGGCTTGGCTGGAAAAAGAGACTGTAGTCAGACAGGCTGGCCAGCCGGCTCTCCTTGATGGTCGTCAGCGAAGTAATCGTCAAATGCTCATTAAGCAGGTGCAACTCATCCAGGAGCTGGCACAAGTCAGGATCTTCCCCGGAGAAGGAAATCACAATCAATTGGTCATGGTCTTGCAGCCAATTCTTCGACATCTTCAATTCACTAATCGCTGATGGCATGACAACCGTCGGCTTGCCCACATTCACCAGGAGCTGGTTGGAGAGATAGCTGGCGATAGACGCCTGCTGCCAGCCGGTGGTATAAATGTAGATATTTTCTGTCTGGTTTAAGGCCGAATAAAAGCTTTCAAAATCCAGTGTCCTGAAATAGCTGAGCTCTGAGCGCAGATTCTTGACCAGGCGCTCGGCGAAGGTATCTTGCTGCTTAACCATCCGCTTCTCCCCCTTGGAAAAATCTGCCAGCTCGTATTTCAATTCACTGTAGCCACTTAGACCAATCTTCTTGCATAAGCGAAAAATGGCCGATTCTGAAACATAAAGCTTCTTGGCCAATTTCGCCAGACTGAGTTCGCTGCATTCAGCAGCATTGTTCAGCAAGTAATTCAAGATCTTCTTATCCGATGGATTCAGATCACTTGATTTTTCCACGATTCGTGCTTTTAGTCCTGCCATAAAAGTCTCCTCTTGCTAACTTGTTGACGTTTTCACCTAGTTAACAGAATAGCACTTTTATGGGCTTAGACCAATTTAAAGACTTACATAATTTCCTTCATCTTGTCGACAACCCGTTCAGCTTCCAGGCCGACCACGATATCGATTTCCTGGTCATCCCGTCTTTCAACGGAGCTGGCCCCGAACTTCTTGAAGTCGTCGTCGCCGGCAACCTTCTTAGTGTCAAAGACGTGGACTCTTACTCTAGTTGAGCAGGAAGTCAGTTCTTTAATGTTGCTTCTGCCGCCCAGCAGGTCCAGGTAGCCGGTGGCCTTTTCTTCATCAGGGTCGGCTTCGGCCTTGGCAACGGTGTTGCCGCTGTCGGCGATGATACCTTCAATTCTTTCCAGAACTTGGGCAACGTCCAGACCAACGATGACCTGGATGGCTGACCCGTGACGGACAACCCCGACTGCCTGGTTCTTTCTGAAGGCAGCGTCGGCGCCGACCTTGTCAGGATCCTTGACAGTTACCCGCAAACGGGTAGCGCAGGAAGTGATTTCAGCAATGTTTTCCGGTCCGCCCAAGAGAGTCGTGTAAGCCGTAGCTCTTGCGATGTATGGGTCAGAGGAGTTTTGCCCGGCAGCTTCAGCAGCTTGTTCAGCAGCCTTGGCTTCCTTGTATTGCTTCTTGTTCATCAGCTTGACTTCCTGGTCGTCAGCTTCCCGGCCTGGAGTAGCGTAGTTGAACTTAACGATCATGAAGCGGAAGATGAAGTAGATGATCACGGCATAGATCAGACCAATGATGAATTGGGCCATGTAAGTGTGCCAGTGGTTAGCCCACAGCGGCAGCCAGTTCATGGAAGCAATCCCGATGGCCCCGTCAGTCATTTGGCCGACAACGCCGAAGATGTACATGGTCGTGTTCATGGTTGCGGCTAGGACTGAGTAGACAACCCAGAGGATTGGAGCCGCGAAGAGGTAGGTAAAGTCAACAGGTTCAGTAATCCCGGCCAGGAATGAAGTCAAAGCAGCTGGCAAAAGCAAAGCTGAAGTCTGCTTCTTCTTGTTCTTCTTGGCGGTGTGGTAGAAGGCCAGGCAGATGGCTGGCACAAGGAAGACTTTTTCATTCCCGTAAAGCATGAAGCCCATGTTTGGAGCCAGGCTCTTCAGGCTCTTAGTGCTTTCGGCAAATTCAGTCAAGTGCTTGAGCCACCATGGTTGCAAGCCCCCGGCAACAACGGCCGGGCCGTATTGGAACGGAATGTAAACCAAGTGGTGCAAGCCAGTTGGAATCAAGACCCGGTTCAGGAAGTTGAAGATCCAAACCCCGATCAAGCCGCTGGATGCCATGAATTCCTGCAAAGCAGTGATGCCCATTTGTACCTTTGGCCAGATAAGGCAGGTCAAGAAGGCAACTGGGAACATGGCCACGAAGCCTAAGATGACAACGAAGGCTGAACCCTGGAAGGTACCCAGGAAGTCCGGCAATTTCTTGTCAAAGTAGCGGTTGTGCAGCCAAACCACGATACCGGCGATGATCAGGGAACCAACGATACTGGTGTCCAGGGTCTTGATCCCGGCAATCATGGTCAAACCATTGTTGGTTGAGTTGGCCACGATCTGGGTCTTAACGTAGTCCTTAAGGCCGAAGAAGGCGCCCCAGTGGGTCAGGAAACCAGCGATAAAGTAGTTGAAAGTCCAGTAGGTAACGATGGCTTCCATGGCTGCCCGCCCGTGGGCCTTCTTAGCCAGCCCGATTGGCAGGCCGACCACGAAGAGCATGTCAACTTGGTTAAAGACGGTCCAGCCACCTTGTTGAACCGTGTCCCACAGACCGTACCAGAAGGTATTGGTGTTTGCCAGTGAGCCAAAGATCAACGGGTTGTTGAACAGGCTGGTTAAGGCAACTACGATACCGGCAAAAGAGAAAAGCAGGACAGGCACGAACATAGCCGCCCCGAATTTCTGCAGTTTCTGCATCATAAGCAATCTTCCTCCTTGCTGCTTATTGCATGTATCTTGCTTGTTTCTTTTTATTTCAATTCATTCTGACTACTTCAAATCCGGCCAGTAAGGCTTGTTGACGACCATCATGTCATCCAGGATCTTCTTGGCAACGCTTGCGTCTGGAACAGTCTTGTTCAAGGCAAAGGCCTGCAGCATCTTGATGTAGGACTTTTGCTCATAAGCATCGACAACCAGCTTTTCGCAGGTTACTTGTTCCATCATCAGACCCAGTTGGAAGCGGCCGGCTTCACCAACTACCAGCGGCTGCACGCCGTCTGAGCCAAAGAGGCAAGGCACTTCAACGATAGCGTCGTCTGGGAAGTTGCTGATGGCCCCGTTGTTCGGAATGTTGGCCAGGTACTTCTCGTGGGTGTTGAAGGCAATCGCGTGGCAGATGTCAATGATGTAGTTGGAGTGCACTTCGCTTTCCCAAAGGTTGCCCTTGGCCGTGCCTTCCTTGACGATCCGGGCACATTCACCGAAGACGATCTTTTGCCGGTATTCCAGGATTTCATCGGTTCTGGTATAGTGCGGGTTGGCGTTTTCCACTTCGTATTGCGGGAAGTAGTAGTACTGCATGTAGTTGTTTGGCAGAGTCGTCGGGTCCAAAGCGTAGCAGTCAGCAACCTTCTTGAAAGTTGCGACCCAGCTGGCTTCGGTTTCCTTGTCGAAGTCTTCGCCCACGTAGTAGCCGTTCTTCTTGACATATTCTTTCAAAAGCGGCATCAAGTCTTCCCCGGTCTTCTTGTTGGTAACGCTCTTCCACCAGCCGAAGTGGTTCAAGCCGTAGTAGGTAAAGTCGAGGTCCTTGAAGCTCTTGAGCCCGGCAATGGCCGCCATTCTGCCCATGTCATCGATTGGCATGTCGCAGATGTTGACAACCTTGGCATTCGGGCGGAAGCGCCGGCAGGCTTCAGAAACAATCGCGATCGTGTTGGAGTAGTTGACCATCCAAGCGTTTGGTGAGTACTTTTCCATGAAGTCGATGATTTCAATGATGGCTGGGATTGACCGCAAACCGTAGGCCATGCCTCCGGGGCCGGTAGTTTCCTGGCCGTTGACCCCGTACTTCAAAGGAATCTTTTCATCCTGGCTGCGCATTTCGTACTTGCCGACTCTGATTGAGCCCAAGACGAAGTCAACGTCAGTGAAGGCTTCTTCCGGGTCAGTCGTATATTCAAATTCGACTTGCGGTGCCTTTTCCTTGACGATGATGGCGCAGGCGTCACCGATCTTCTTTTGCCGGTCAGCATCAATGTCGTACAGCTTCAGTTTCCGCAGGGGAAGCTTGTCTTGGTTGGCACAGAGACTGATAACAAAGCCAGGGGTGAAGGTACTGCCACCGCCGGCAATAACTACTGAAAATTTCTTGTCTGACATAAATCAATTGCTCCTTACAAAAGACATTGTTTCATCACATGGGGCCTTTCAGGCGCCCCGACCTCCCGTAAGCTTGCTTACACTCTTATTATGGCACCGCTTCCAGATATGTAAAGCGTTTACGAAAGCAAAGAACCATATTTCAAATTGCGAAAAGTATTTCGCAAGGGCGAAAAATATTTCGGAAAGCGGTCTGAACTAATTTTTGCAAAGAAAAAAGGCACTGGTCTGGCCAGTACCTCGCGATTGACTTATTTTAATTAACTAAAGCTGCAGGCCATTTGGCAGAGCCAAGGCAACAGCGAAGGCCAGCAGAGCAGCGCCGATCAACCAAAAAGCAGTTTTCTGCTCCTTTGGCAGCTCCTTTTCAACACCAAAAATTACCAAGCCCAGGCCGATCAGTCCGGACAAAAGCATGATCCAAAAACCCATTGCCTATCCTCTTTCTATTACCCTAAATGAATTTTTTGCTTACACTTATTCTACAACTAATGCCGGCCTTTGCAAGTTTTTTTGGGAAAGCGTAATATGCAGATAAGTATACGTGAATACAAAAAATCCGCCTTCCGGCGGATTCCCTAAATTCTGTATTTTCTGCGCAGTTCCCGGTCCTGGTCGCGCTTCTTGATCGTTTCGCGCTTGTCGTATTCCTTCTTACCCTGCGCTACGCCAATCAAAACCTTGGCAAAGCCGTGCTTCAAGTAGACCTTGAGCGGCACGATGGTCATCCCCTTTTGGGCCTTCACATCGGCCAGTTTGGCGATTTCCTTCTTGTGCAAAAGTAGTCTGCGGCTTCTCAGCGGGTCATGATTGTAGCGGTTGCCTTCCTTATATTCATCGATATGAACATTTTCCAGGAAGGCCGACCCGTTGATGATCTGCACGTAGCCGTCACGCAAGGTCACGTGCCGGGCTCTGACTGACTTGATCTCCGTCCCCGTCAAAGCAATCCCGGCTTCATAAGTATCCTTGATGAAATAATCATGCCGGGCTTGCCGGTTCTGCGCGAGGACATTTTCATCCTTGGCTTTTTGTTTCATAAAAAATCCTCCCGCTTACATATTAACGGTTGGGCCGCCGGCGGTTGCCTCTTTCACTTTGCCCCAGCCGCTGGCCGCGGTTGTTGCGGCTTGGCTTGTGGCGCCGGTCACCGCTCTTGTCGCGGCTGCCGTAATTGCGCCGGCCCTTGAAGTTCCGATCCCCGTTTCTTCTGCCCATCCCGCGGTCATTGTGGGGCCGCTTTTTGGCATCTGGATCATAAACTTCAAAGTCCAGCTGGTGCTGCTCAACATTAGCATTGGTCAAGACAACCTTGATCGGCATCCCTACCTTATACTTCTTATGGGTTGCCCGGCCGGTCAAAGTCATGGTCTTTTCATCGTATGAGTAGTAGTCGTCCTTCAAGTTGGAGATGTGGATCAAACCTTCCACCGTGTTCTCCAGCTGCACGAACATCCCAAAGCTGGTTACTGATGAAACAACCGCGTCAAACTTGTTGCCGACCTGGTCAGCCATGTATTCGGTCATCTTCAGGTCGTTGGTTGCCCGTTCCGTATCGATTGACCGCCGCTCTTGCGTTGAAGTCTGGTCAGCTACTTCCGGCAGTTCTTCCTTAAAGTGCTCCTTGACCTCATCCCCCATTCCTTCTTCCAGGTAGGCGTGGATCATCCGGTGGACCATGGTGTCTGAATACCGGCGGATCGGGGAAGTAAAGTGGGTGTAGTACTTGGCCGCGATCCCGAAGTGGCCCAGCGGATCTTCTGAGTAGTGGGCCTGCTTCAAGCTCCGCAGCATCATCATCTGGACAACCGCTTCTTCCGGCGTGCCCAAAGTCTTGGTAACCACCTTCTGCAAGTCCAGCGGCTTGATGTCGTTTGGATCTGCCTTGACGTTCAAGCCGAAGGCACTGCAGAATTCAAAAAATCTGGTGATCCGGTCAGCTTCCGGCGTTTCGTGCACCCGGTAAAGGAAAGGTACCTTTTTTCTGTAGTAGGCTTCCGCTACCGTTTCATTGGCCAAAAGCATGAAGGATTCGATCATCTTTTCGGCCGTCCCCCGGCTGTGCAGGACGATGTCCACCGGCTTGCCTTTCTCATCCACGATGATCTTGGCTTCCGGTTCTTCAAAGTCGATGGCCCCCCGGGCGTGGCGCTGCTTGTACAGGGCTTCATGCAGAGCTGCCATGTCCTTGAGCATTGGCCGCACCTTGACATACTTGTCTTCCAAGTCGCTGTCCGGCACGTCAGCGCGCAAGGCCTGGTTGACCTTGTTGTAGGTCAAGCGGCCGTGGGAGCGCATCAAGGCCGGGTAGATGTCATAAGATACCCGCTCACCTTCCGGGGTGATTTCCATGTCGCAGGACAGAACCAAACGGTCAACGCCTTCGTTCAAGGAACAGATCCCGTTGGACAGTCTGAACGGCAGCATCGGAATAACCCGGTCGACCAAGTAGGTACTGTTGCCCCGGGCAAAAGCTTCCCGGTCCAAAGGTGTTCCTTCCTTAACATAGTGGGCTACGTCAGCGATGTGGACGCCCAGGTGGTAGTTGCCGTTGTCCAGCTTCCACAAAACAACCGCGTCGTCAAAGTCCTTGGAGTCATCCCCGTCGATCGTGACGGCTGGCTGGTCGGTGATGTCCCGCCGGCCTGGTTCATGCTTTTCTTCTTCAGTTACGTGGTCCGGGATGGCATTGGCCTGCTCTAAGGCGTCTTCTGGCCATTCAGTCCGGATGTCGTGTTCCGCTACGATGGACATGATGTCCACGCCCGGGTCGTTCTTGTTACCGATAATTTCGACAACTACCCCGGTCATCTGGTCTGGCAAGTCTTCGGTCGGGTAGGTCTTCAGAGATACCTTGACCATGTCCCCCATTTGCGGGATCAATCCATTTTCAGATACATAGACCCGGTACTTCTTGAACTTCTTGTTGGTCGAAATCACGTAGCCGGCAAAGTGGCTGATTTTGACCTGCAGGTCTTCCAAAGGGGTGTATTCGCCGACAATGCTGCTGGCCCCGCGCTCCAGGATTTCTTCAACCTGCCCTTCCGGCCCCTTTCCGTTCCAAGGGTTGCCGCCGGCCGTGATCTTGACCTTAACCCGGTCCCCGTCTAAAGCCAGCTTGGTAGCGTCAGAGTTGATGAACACGTCATCAGCTTCTTCATCGTCTAAGCGGACAAAGCCAAAGCCCTTGTCGTTGGCCCGGAAGACCCCTTCGACTTCGGTATTTTCCTGGGCCAGCTGGTAGCGGCCATTGCCGTCAGTGATGATCTGCTTTTCCTGCTCCAGGTAGGCCAGGGCCTTGACCAGGTCGGTAAAGTTGCCCAAGCGGTCCCGGCGGGCCTGCCGCTCGATCTGGTCAACGCTGAATTGCTTTTGCGGGTTGTGCCGGAAGATCTCCAGCACGCCCGCCAATACAGTCTCGTTTTGCGCCATTATTTTCTCCATCTATATTTTCGTTAAAAAAAACCTCCCATCAAGCAAGTGATCGGGAGGTTAATGATTATTTAGAAGACAGGATTGCCAAAATAATCGAAAAAGCAAAGAACAATACCAGTAGAACTGACGTCACTTTTTCCATAAAGGCTTCAAAGCCCCGCTTCTTGGTCTGGCCGCTAAAGACGGCGCCGCCTGACAAAGCATTCAAGGCATCTTGCTGCTTCTGTGGTTGCATCATTGTCGCAATAATGATCAGCACTGAAACAATGATCAACAGCGTCATAATAAAGTTGTACAATGCACTGCCTCCAATTTATTCTACAATTACTTTACTATTCTATCATAGATAGACTTACTTTGTCTTAGTTTTTTTCAGTTCGGGTGCATCAGTTTTATAAAGACTGCTTGCGTCCTTCTTGCCCAGCCGGCTCTTTAAGCTGGTCTTGCTCTTGCCGGCTTCTGCCAGCTTCTTTAAAGAGTCAGTCTTATTGTAGTCATAGTCACTGGTCTTGACCGGAGTAAACCAGGAGGGGTGGTAGAAGCGGAGCAGGTTCCCGGTCACGACCCGGTCAGACAGGGTCAGCTGGGTCAAAACCTGGTTGGCGATCAAGCGGCAGGCCTTCTTTTCTTTGGCGCCGGTGACCTTCTTGTCCGTCTTGGTGTAATAGTAGCTGCTCCCCACCTTGGTGTAGGTCGGGGTAATAAAATTCCCATTCCGCTGGGCCACCACTTGCGGGTTCTTTTTGCTTAAAAGGTCATGGCCAAACAAAATCATATCCTTGCTCTTGATCCCCAGCAGGTTCAAAAGAGTTGGCATCACGTCGATTTCCCCGCCGTAGGTATGCTTGATGCCGCCCTTTAAGTTGCTTAAGTAAAACATGAGCGGCACTCTTTGCTGCTGCTGGTCGTCAAACTCACCGTAATTTTTCTTCCCGGTCAGCTGGGCCATGGCCTCGTTGTGGTTGTTGGAAATCCCGTAGTGGTCCCCGTAGAAGACCAGGAGGGTCTTTTTGTCCAAGCCGGTCTTCTTCAGCCAGGTCATGAATTCGCCGATCGCCTGGTCCAGGTAGTGGGCCGTCTGCACGTAGCCGTCAACCGTGTTGTCCCCGGTCGTGGTCTTCTTGATCGACTGGTTCTGCTTGTCCAGGGTATATGGATAGTGGTTGGTGACCGTGATCATCTTCAGGTAAAAAGGCTGGGGCAGTTCAGAGATGTACTTGGCTGACTGCTGGAAGAAGATCTTGTCCTTTAAACCGTAGCCCAGGTACCAGCTGTTTTGGTACTGGTAGTAGTTCAAAGAAGCGAAATAATCATAGCCAAAAGACTTGTAGGCATTGTTCCGGTTCCAGAAGGACCCCGTCCCCCCGTGCATAACGGCGGAAGTGTAGCCGCCTTTTTGCTTCAAAATAGCCGGCATGGATTCAAAGGTGTTGCTGGTCCCGTAAGTCGACATGGCTGACCCCGACTGGACCCCGAAGAGGGAGTTTTCCAGCATCAGTTCCGCGTCAGAGGTCTTCCCCTGCCCCACCTGGTTGAAGAAGTTGTCAAAAGCCAGGGTGTGCTTGGAATGGTAGATCTTGTTCAAGTTAGGCGTGACTTCCTTGCCCTTCCACTTGTAGCCGATCAAAAACTGCTGGAAGCTTTCCAGGTGGATAACGATGACGTTTTTCCCCTTGGCTACGCCTGTATAAGCTGAATTTGGCTGAACGTAATTGGCCTTGAGGTACTTTTTAACAGAGCTCAAATCCGACACCTTGGCATTAGCCATCTGGGCGTTGGTCTGGGCCGTCTTGATCCCGTCATAGAGGGCATATTCGTTGATCCCTAAATACTTGACGATGTAGTTGTTGTCAAAAGTCCGCGTGAGCAGGCCTGACCGGTCCTTTTGGGCCAAGAGGAGGTTGCCCCCCATCAAGAGCAGGGCTGTCAGTTCAATGGCGACCTTCCTTTTCCAGGACTGGGCGTAGAGGTCCATTTTGAAAAACTTCCCCAGCAAAAGCCCCAGCAGGATCAAGGGGTCAGCAAAGGCTAAAAAGTCGCTGCCCTTGAGGATGCCGGCAATGCTTTTGCCCAAATTCTCCGAAGCGCTGCCCGAATTCTGCAGCAGGGAGAAAGAGAGGAAGTTGGAGAATTCCCGGTAGTAAAGGATGTTGGCAAAAAGCCAGGTAGCCAGGAGGAAGTCCAGGACAAGCATGGTCCAGTAGGACTTGCGCCCCTTCATCAGCATCCCCAGACCCAAGATCAGCATCCCCGACGGAATAGGGTTGATGAGCAAGAGGAAGTTCTGCATCGGTCCGCTTGCCCCCAAGGTAAACTTGGTCAGATAGATTAGGTAACACTTGAGCCAGTAGCCGAAGACCGCCAGGGCAAAGAAGCCGTTCTTCGACGTCCTGAGCCAGGTCCCAAAGGCCTTGATTTTCTGCATTTCTTTCACCTCAAAAAAATCAGTCCCGCAACTTGGCCGGCTTGAAGGACCAGCCAAAGATGCCGAGAATCATGCCAAAGAAGTAAGTCGCAAGCCGCCACAAGAACATGGCCAAAACGACCACCCCCGGCTGGCTGATAAAGCTGGCAAAGAGGGTTTGGAAGCTGAATTCCGCCCCGCCGCTGGCCCCAGGCAAAGGAATCACGGCCATGAACATGATGATCAAGATCGTCATCAAGGTCACCTGAACATAGTCAACCGGCTGGCCCAAGGCCCGCAAGGTCAGGTAAGGAGCCGAGTAGTAGCACAGGAGCTGCCCAACCGTCAAGAGGACCACGCCCCAGAGCTTTTTCTTCTCAGCCTTGAGGGCCTGGCTTTCCTTGTAGAAGCTTTCCACTTGCTCCAGGGTCGACTTATCCCAAGCCTGGGCCCTTTCCTGGCCAAAAATCCGCCCCAACAGCTTCATGACCTTTTTAACAGCCTTGACCGTCCAGTTATGGGCAAACATGGCTAACAGGAGCAAGATGATGGAGAAGACGTGGAGGGCAAAGCCCAGGAAAATAAAGATAGCTAAAGCCGAGAACTTGCCGGCCACAAAGTGAAAGCCGAAGATAAAGGCCGTCAAATAGGCAAATAAGACAACTAATTGGTAGCAGATGAATTTCATCATCAAAATTGAGGTTGCCCGGCCACCGGCCATGCCCATTTCCACCATGGCCGCCAATTGCGACGGCTGCCCGCCAGTGGCCATCGGGGTGATTCCGTTGAAAAGGGCCTGGATGAGCGGAATCCGCAGATAAGACCAGAAGCTCCGCTTGGCTGTCCCCGGCCTTTTGGCCAAAAGGCGGAGGATCAAGGCCTCACAGACATAGGACAAGGCCATGGCCAAAAAGACCAGGACCAGACGCCAGGGAATAATCTGTCCGGCTGCCGCCTTTAAAGTCGCCAAAGGCGTGGTCCGAAGGTCAAAGTATAAAACAAGGGAGCTGATCAATAAGACGATCAGGACTCCCCACAGATTTTTCTTATTCATAGCTGATCTGCCCCAATTCCCGGCCCAGCTGGTACTGCTCTTGGTAGAAGTCCCGCCAGATTTCAGCCAAGTGGTCTTCAGAGTACTGCTGGCTGGCCTTGCGGGAAAGCTCCTGCTGGCGGGCCAGAACTTCTGGATGAGTAGCCGCGAAGCGGAGCTGCTCGTTCATTTCAGCAAAGTCCTTGCCGGCCAGGTAGTAACCATCAATGATCGCCCGGTAGAGGTCCAGGTCTCTGAGCAAGACCGGGGTCCCGCAGCTGAAGGCTTCCAGAACTGACATCGGGAAGAGTTCGTCAAAGGACGGCAAGAGGAAGAGGTCGGCCATGTTCAAGTAGTCAACCAGCTTTTCCCGGTCGATGATCCCGGTAAAGGTCAGGTTCTTTGGCGGATTTTCGACCAATTTCTTGAAGTGGTCATAGCCGTCCGTGATCTTGCCGAAAGAGAAGCCGCCGGCCCAGATGAACTGGTAGTCAGGGTTGGCTTCCGCCAATTTGGCGAAGTCGTCGACCCCTTTTCTGGCCTGGACCTGCCCGTCGCCAAAGACAACGAACTTGTCCTGCGGGATGCCCAATTCCTGCCGGGTGGCGTTCTTTTTGGCCTGGGTCTGTTCATAGAATTCGCTCTTGGCCACGAAGTTCGGAATGTAGCGGATCTTGTTTCTGTCCAGGCCGTATTCAGTCAGCTTGTCGATGAAGATCGGGTTGACGACCACGATCTGGTCCATCCGCTTGTAAAAGTCGATCACGTACTGATAGAAGACCTTTTTAGCCACCCCTGGCAATTTAATTGACCCTTCCAGGGTATCTGGCAAAAAGTGGACATAGCCGATCTTGCGGCCTCTGGCTGGTGAAAAGCTGTTGGCGAAGTAGGTCGGGTTGATGGTGTGGTAGTGGGTCAAGTCGCTTCTGCCGTACTTGTTGATGGTCACGTAGAAATCATCGACCAGGTGGGTCCTGAGAAGCCGGATCAGTTCCAGGTAGGCTGCCCCGACCCCTTGGCCGGCAACTGAGTCCGCCTGGGAAAACATGTTGATTCTAATCATTGCTGTCCTCTTTTTTCACTTGATAGTTGTCAATCGCGTACTGGTAAAACTTGCAGACCTCGCTGGCAAAGTGGCTGGCGGAAATTTCTTCCAGCTTCTTTGCCAGGAGCTGGGGCGGAATCTCCTGCCGGCCTTGGCGCAGGTAAGCCGCGATTTCTTCCTTCATCTGCCGCAAACTTTCAAAAGTCAGGCCGTAAGCCGGGTCATTGAAGACCTGGTCAGTGTAGTCGGTCTTGTAAACCACGCACTTGCGCCCGCTGCCCAGGGCTTCGATATAGGTCAGCCCCTGGGTTTCCGTGTCGCTAGCTGAGACGAAGAAGTCGGCCATCTTATAGTAGCTGGCGACCTGGTCATGGGGAATATTGCCGGCAAAAATCACATGGTCTTCCAAAGTCAGGCGCTCAACCTGCTCTTTTAAAACATCTACGTCCGGGCCGTCGCCGGCGATAACAAAGACCAGCTTAGGGAATTTGGTCAACAGATCCGGCATGACCCGGAGGATGCGGTCAATCTTCTTTTCCGCGGCTACCCGGCCCAGGGTGATGATCACCTGGGCATCCGGGGCAATCCCCAGTTTCTCCCGCAGATCCGCCTTGTCCGGGCCACTGATGGCGTCCAAGTCAACCCCGGTAGGAATCACCCGCATGGGGATCTCTACCCCGTAGCGGGTCAATAAAGCCGCTACCCGTTGGCTGGGGGCGATGACCCCGTCCATGTTCTTCAAGTAGCTCTTGGTGAACTGCTGGACATGAACTGGCCGTAGCAAGTGGCCGTTTAAAACATAGTGCAGGTAGTCCTCGTACATGGTGTGGTAAGTGTGGATGGCCGGGATGCCCAATTGCCGGGCCACGTACTTGCCAATTGAGCCCATGGAAAATTCGGTCTGGGTGTGGACGATGTCCAGGTTGACCTCCTTGGCCACCTTGACCGCCTCAAACAGGCCCCGGAAAGCAATCCGCCGCTCAGAGAAGCCAATGAAGGGCACGGAGCTGAAGCGGAAGATATTGGCTTCAACCGTGTCCTTGTCGACGTTGGGATCAGTTGTCGTGAAGATGAAGACATTGTGACCCTGGGCCTCCAAAGCTTCTTTAAGGGTTTTGATCGACGTCGCTACCCCGCTGTTTTGCGGGAAGTAGGTGTCTGTAAACAAACCGATATTCATGTGCTTTCATTACCTCCATACTAAAAGACATTATAGAGAATCGGCAAAAGAGGTGCAAATTTCTTTACCAAAATCCAAAGAATAAAAGATATTTGCTGTAGGAAAAAAGATAAAGATAAAAGAAAAACGACTCCCAAGAGGAAGTCGTCTCAAGCGATAGCGGTGATCGGGGTCGAACCGATACGTCCGTAATGGACACCAGATTTTGAGTCTGACGCGTCTGCCAATTCCGCCACACCGCCGTGATATTAAACTTGAATAGCGGTGATCGGGGTCGAACCGATACGTCCGTAATGGACACCAGATTTTGAGTCTGACGCGTCTGCCAATTCCGCCACACCGCCATGCTATTCTACTTGGCCGCTAAGCCTAAGGCGGGGATCGG
>Ga0214925_100551_pt1 | contig 15898 bp, 14 predicted proteins | sample Stichaenrichment_FD_168299 | JGI IMG/M metagenome (GOLD analysis project Ga0214925, IMG submission 168299) | Xylose enriched microbial communities from anaerobic bioreactor in Madison, Wisconsin, United States - 63SRT | ecosystem: Engineered > Bioreactor > Anaerobic > Unclassified | place: USA... | reverse complement strand
CAATCGAAAGTGCCATAACAATCCCTCCAATGTATAAAATCATGTCAAAGTTGACTAGCAGAATAACTTTATTAATCACTACTAGTATCTGATATTCAGATAACCAGGTCAATTGATTCGACTAGTTGTTATACATCAAAAAAAGAGAATCAAGATAGTCTCTATCCCAATTCCCCTTAAAAATTATTTAGTTAACTTCAATGCCTTGCCGGCCACATCAATCGTAATCGGGTCTCCCTCAATCAGTTTAAATTGAGCACCTTTTTGATCAACGTTAACCTCAATCAAACGGCCGCGGAAGACCTGTCTGAATGAATAACGATGCCACTTCTTAGGTAAAAATGGTGCATAGTGCAACTGACCGTCACGAACCCGCATCCCGGCAAATCCTTGAACAACGGCGATCCAACCACCGGTCATAGCCGTTACGTGCAGGCCGTCATCGGTATCGTTGTTATAATTGTCCAAATCCAATCGAGCCGTCCGTTCATATAATTCAACGGCTTTATCTTCATAATGCAAATCCGCAGCAAGTACGGAATGAATTGCGGCAGATAAGCTGGATTCATGAACGGTTAATGGTTCATAGAAATCATAGTTGGCTTTTTTCTGCTCTGGTGTGTAATCATCAATAAAGTCCCAAATTCCCTGAAGGACATCACCTTGCTTGATATATGGTGAACGGAGGATCTTATCCCATGACCAGTGCTGGTTGATCGGCAATTGATCGGCAGGAATAGCCGAAACCGGTTGAATATCTTTATCAAGAAAGCCATCATGTTGCACAAAGATATTCAATTTTTTGTCATAAGGCAGATACATTCTGTCCACAATATCCTGCCAGTGTTTCTTTTCCTCATCGGTCACCGCTAATTTTTCGGCTTGTTCCGGCGAAACCTTTTTTAAGATTTCCAACGTATATTTCAGTGTCCATTGAGCCAAAATGTTGGTATACCAATTATTATCAACGTTATTTTCATACTCATCCGGTCCGGTGACACCATGAATCATGTATTGCTGTTTTCGTTGGCTGAAGTGAACCCGATCAGCCCAGAATTTAGAAATTTCGGTCAATACCTTGGATCCCTCATTCAACACGTAAGACTCGTCACCGGTATAACGTGTGTAATTGTAAATCGCAAAGGCAATGTCGCCATTTCGATGAATTTCTTCAAAGGTAATTTCCCACTCATTATGACATTCAATACCATCGAAGGTCACCATTGGGAATAAGGCACCTTTAAGTCCCTGTTGTTTGGCATTATGGTAGGCACCATCCAGTTGTTTATAGCGATACATCAACAGATTTCGTGTCACTTTTGGATCCGTAATCCCAAGGTAAACCGGAACTGCAAAAGCTTCCGTATCCCAATATGTGGCACCACCGTACTTCTCGCCGGTAAATCCCTTTGGTCCGATATTTAAACGGGCATCTTCACCATAATAGGTTGAGAACAGTTCAAACATATTAAACCGGATACCCTGCTGTGCGGCAGTATCACCGTCAATTTCGATATCAGATTTATTCCAACGTTCTTCCCAAATTTTGGCATGGGCATCAAATAAATCTTCATATGTTTTTTCGGCAACCCGATCACTCAATTGATGCATGGCAGCAATCAGGTCATCGTTTGTTTGATAGTCCCGTGAAGTCGTTACAATAACGCGTTTTTCCAACTTGGCACTTTGGTCCGGTGCCAGTTCACCCGTAAATTCGTTAACAACTTCCTTATCGTTGGGTTGTGCCACGGAAACCGTCTTTAAATCGGAAACATGACGCATTTCCATTGCAGATGTGAATTGTGGTGTCCCAAACGGATTTGGTGTGGTTTGTGCAATCACATTTCCGGAATCCGGTTTCTGTTCGGTAGAAACCACGTTCCAGAATCGCTCGTCATAGTTTGCGTCTTCGTTCTTAACATCGGCATCAATCGCAGAATCCACCGTAACAGTTGCTTTTGTTGTGCCAACATTCTTTAACGTCAGCCTTTGAACGGATAATTCCTGTTGTGCCACACTTAGAAAACGCTCGAACGTAACGGCAACTTTAGCATCACCTTTTGTAACTGTGAACGAACGTGTCAGAATAGAATGCTGCATGTCCAGATCTAATTTAAAATCGCTAAATTGGTCTTTTGCCAAATCAATTTTGTCACCATTGATTTTAACATTCATCTTAATGAAATTAACTGCGTTGACAACTTTTCCAAAATAGTCCGGATAACCGTTCTTCCACCAGCCGACCCGGGTTTTGTCAGGATACCAGACACCACCCAAGTACAAGCCGGCCAAACTATCGCCGCTATAGTCCTCTTCAAAGAATCCCCGCATCCCCATATAACCGTTTCCAAGACTGGTCATTGACTCTTGAAGGCGTTTATTATCGGGATTAAACTCATTCGTTACAATGTGCCAAGGTTGAACGTCAAAAATTCTCTTCATTTGTATGAATCCTTTCTTAATTAAGCTTTATAAGTTTCTTTAATTAAACCGACTGATAATGCCCCAATTGCCATAACTACTCCGGCAAATAAGAACATGTTTTCCTGTGCGTTTCCAAGTAACGGGAATAATCCAAAGCTGGCAAGTGAAGCAACAATCTGTGGTAAACAAATTGAACCGTTAAACAAGCCAAGATAAGTGCCCATGTGTTCACCGGACAACGCGTTGGTAATCATAGTTAATGGATAAGTGTTCATTGCTGCCCAAGCCATTCCAACCAAGACAAACGAAACGATTAATGCGGATTGCGAATGGATAAAGAAGACGGACAAGAAACCGACGGCACCCAGACCAAGACTGAGTGCATAACCCAATTTATGATGATTATTGGGTACTTTGGCCAAAACATATGACCAAACAACGGCAGCAATTGACTGAACGGCAGCCAGAACACCATACCAGTTACCAGCAGCCTGATAGCCGGTTGATGCAGCGTTGGTTGTGTTCCAAACGTTGTGGGCAATCGCACCGGCCGCGTAAGTCCATAAGTACTGGAAAGCAACCCAGCAGAAGAATTGAACCAGTGTCACGGTCCAAAAAACCTTTGGTGCTTTCTTCAAAAGTGCAAACCAGTTACCACCGGTTGTGTTGGCTTCTTCAGAAATACCATGATACTTGGCATAGGTTTTAGGATCATACTCGTGAACCTTAAAAATCGTTAGTAAACTCGTCAATAACAGGATAACCGCACCAACATAGAATGAAATGACAACTGATTGTGGCACAACACCCTTTTTAGCGGTATTGGCAATACCGAATGCGGTAAACAGGAATGGGAAAATTGCGGCGATAACCGCACCACCATTTGATAAGAAGCTTTGAATACCATATGCGTAACTCTTCTGATCATCATTTACCATATCACCCACCATCATCTTAAATGGCTGCATGGCAATGTTTGACGAAACATCTAAAAGAGCAACTGTAACGGCCCCGAATAATAAGGCAGTAATTGACGCATATCCGAATCCAAAACTACCGGAATTAGGGAGCAGACACATCACAATAATCGCGATTAACGTGCCTAAGGCCAAATATGGCAAGCGACGTCCACCCAATCTCGGTGCCCAGGTTCTGTCTGAATAATACCCGATAATTGGCTGAACAATTAACCCGGCCAGTGGCGGTAAAATGAAAAACCAGCCAAGTTTATTTGGATCCGCACCAATTGTTTGAAAAATTCGGCTCATTTGAGAGCTTTGCAGCGTAAAGGCCATCTGAACGCCCAAGAAACCAAAATTGATCATCCAAATGGTACTGGCAGGAAGTTTGGGTAACCCAGACTTCTTAGTTGCAGCTTCTGCACTTCGTTCCTCCATGATTTGTTCCTCCAAGTCTTAATCTTAAAAATCAATAATTGCTTTAACGATGATATTATGACATCGTTTTCGACTTAATGCAACCGGTTGCACACTTATTTTTAATGATAATAACGTTTTCATGCTGTTATTAAGCGAATGGTAGCGATTAATAAAGATTGTGAAAGATTTTTTCATACCGCTTTCAAAATTCGAGTGAATGGCGAAGTAAAAACACTAAAATAATCATATACGGCGTGTATTACCCGCTTAGAAAAAAATTTACAAAAAAAGTTTTACCCATTTTTTTCACCTATTTTTCCAGTTTGGTCTAGACCCAAAAGGTTTTAATGAAAATAAGTCTCGATCAAATTGAGCCTATTTTCATTTACATCTTAAAAAATTGTGTTATATTGAATCATGATTCACAAGGGAATCATTTGAGGATTAAATTAAAGGTGGTGACAATTAATGTTACTTGGAAGTATTGAAGCTGGTGGTACTAAATTTGTTTGTGCCGTTGGAAATGAAGATTACCGAATTATCGACAGTGTGCACATCAAAACAACAACACCAGAGGAGACCTTACAAAAAACCGTCGACTACTTTAAACAGTTTAAAGACTTACAAGCAATCGCAGTTTCATCGTTCGGCCCCATTGAACTTCGTAAAAATTCACCAAAGTATGGTTACATTACCAACACACCTAAACCGGGATGGGCCAATACCGATTTTGTTGGCCGGTTAAAGGAAGATTTCGATCTCCCGATTTCCTGGACAACTGATGTTAACGGTTCTGCATATGGCGAGTACGTCATGGCAACACTTTTTAACGAAAAGATTGAGTCATTGGTTTACTTTACGATTGGAACTGGTGTTGGTGCCGGTGAAATTGTTAACGGCCATTTCATTGGTGACATTGGTCATCCTGAAGTTGGTCACGTTCGCTTGAAACGTCATCCAGACGACATGGACTTCAAGGGGATTTGTCCATATCACGGGGATTGTCTAGAAGGTTTGGTCAGTGGGCCGACTTTCGAAGCACGGACCGGTAAAAAGGGACAGGATATTCCACTTACCGATCACGTCTGGGACATCATGGCTTTCTACGTTGCTCAAGCTGCTATTCAAGAAACACTGTTATTCCGGCCAGCTAAAATTGTATTTGGTGGCGGTGTTGTCAGTGAACCCTTCCTGAAGAAAGTCCGGGCACAGTTCAAAGACCTATTGAATGACTACGTTGATGTTGGCGATTTAGACAAATATATCGTCATGCCATTGGTTAAAAACAACGGTTCCGCAACTGTTGGCGACTTCGCTTTAGCAGTTGAAGAATTGAACAAATAATTTTTTTACTGGAAAACACAAACGTTTGTGTTAACGCTTTATATTTAAAGGAGATTATATTTCATGAAAGCACTTGTATTTACTGATGTTAAAAAAATGGAAATCGAAGATATTGATACCCCAAAGGTAAAACCTAACGAAGTTCGTATCAATACCGCATACGCAGGTATCTGTGGAACCGACCATGCTTTGTACAACGGCCTTCCAGGATCTGCCGATGCCGTTCCTCCAATTGTTTTCGGTCACGAAAACTCAGGAATTGTCGCTGAAGTTGGTGCCGATGTCACCAATGTTAAAGTTGGCGACCGAGTAACTGTTGACCCTAACATTTACTGTGGTCAATGCTTCTACTGCCATACCGACCGTCCCGAACTCTGTGAGAACCTATCAGCCGTTGGTGTTACCCGAAATGGTGGTTTGGAGAAGTCATTCACTGCTCCAGCAACTGTTGTTTACCCAATTCCTGATGATGTTTCGTTAAAAGCTGCCGCTACGGTTGAACCAATTTCATGTGCCGTTCATGGTATCAAATTACTTCACCTCACACCTTATCAACGTGCCTTGGTTATTGGTGACGGCTTCATGGGTCAATTATTTGCTCAAATTCTTCAAGCATATGGTGTTCACCAAGTTGACCTTGCCGGAATCGTTGACGAAAAGTTAAAGCGTAACAAAGAACAATTCGGTGTTAAGAACACTTATAACACAACTCGTGATGCCATTCCTGCAAACTACGACGTTGTTATTGAAGCCGTTGGTTTACCACAAACTCAGGAACAAGCCGTTGAAGCAACCCGTAAAGGTGCCCAAGTATTGATGTTCGGTGTTGGTAAGCCTGACGCTCACTTTGAAATGAACACTTACGAAGTTTACCAAAAACAATTAACTATCCAAGGATCATTCATCAACCCTAACTCATTTGAAGACTCAATTGCGTTACTTCAAAGCGGTAAGTTGGATGTTGAATCATTAATCACCGATGAATTATCTCTTGACCAAGTCGAAGGCGTTCTTCAAGGTAAGACTAAAGTTGCCTCAAAAGCTGTCGTTAAAGTAGGTGACTAGTTACCCATGCAAAACAACGAGGAGGCTGAGATGAACGATTCTCAAGTATTAAATGGCCGAACGATATCGATGACCACATCGATTATTTACTTCGTCATTTCCTTAGTAATTAACTCTGCCGGAAACGTTCTGACACTTGTTACCAGCGCAAAAATCCACCCCTCCTATTTAGGATCGGCCTATTGGACAGCCGCCGAAGCCAACTTAAGTGTTGCCTTTGGGTGGAACCTGTTCTGGGCATTCCTGATTTTAGGAGTTGTCATTACAATTCTAAATGCCATTCTGGTTGGTCATTGGAGCTGGCGACGGGCTCTTGGAAATTTAATCTTCATGGTTCCCTTCTCCGCATTGATTCAAATCTTTGAAGATTTCTTTATTGGTAAATACTCATTCTTCAAAGGGCTTCCGGACGCTAATTCAACCGGAATGATTATCTTCTACATTCTGCTTAACTTCTTTGGCGTTGCGCTCATCGGAACAGCGATTTCAATCTATCAACGGGTCAATTTAGTCTTGCACCCTGCTGATGATTTAATGCAGATTCTACGTTTCAAATATTTTAAGGGAAATGCCAATGTTGCAATGTGGGCTTCTTATATTCCGCCTACAATTATGGCAATTATCGCCTTCATCATTACCAAACAATTCACAAACTTTGGTATCGGAACCATTTTTGCATTCCTATTCCAGGGTGGTATCACCGGAATCGCGGATACAAGAGTCTTTCCAAGCTTGAAACATCAGGCACTGGATGTCGGAAAATCAGAAGAATAAGTGAACGTTGATTTGAAAGGAAGCTTATCATGGCTATCAAAGATGATATTACAGGAATTCAACACGTTGGAATTCCTTCAAAAGATTTAGATAAAACAATTGCTTTTTATGAATCACTTGGTTTCGACCAGGCCGGTTTGTTCCACAACGGTGAAAATCGTTGTGCGTTCATGAGATTTGGCAACCTGACCATCGAAACATGGGAAGGCGATCCGGTGGCAATGAAGGCCGGCGCTATTAACCACATTTCATTGAATACGCCGGATGTTGAAAAAGCCTTTGCCGATGCCAAAGCACAAGGTTTGGACTTGGTTGATCATGAAATTCAATCCATTCCTTCCTTCTGGGAAAAGGGCATTCGTTATTTCAATATTCTTGGACCAAATCAAGAAACCATCGAATTTTGTCAAATTCTGTAAATAAAAGAATATTTTGAGCAATAAGCGTTTAATTTGATGATAATATTAAGTTAAGCGCTTATGTTTTCAGAGGAGGAAATTATAGTGGCACATATTTCATTTGACAGTTCAAAATTATCAAAATTCGTCCATGACAACGAGTTGGGCGAAATGCAGGCTATGGTCACCGCTGCTGATGCCGAGGTTCGTCAAGGCACCGGTGCCGGTAGTGATTTTCGGGATTGGTTAACCCTGCCCAAAGACTATGACAAAGCCGAATTTGCCCGTATCAAACAGGCAGCTAAAAAGATTCAGGGCGACTCCAAGGTTTTAGTTGTCATCGGAATTGGTGGTTCCTATCTGGGAGCCAAGATGGCCGTTGATTTTCTCAACGATACCTTCTTCAACTACCTGCCCGACGACCAGCGTGAATTCCCTCAGGTCTTCTTTGCCGGTAATTCACTCAGCCCGTCGTACGTCTATGACCTGCTTCATCTCATTGGCGACCGGGACTTCTCCGTTAACGTTATTTCCAAGTCCGGTACCACCACGGAACCTTCCATTGCCTTTCGAATCTTCAAGGACAAGCTGATTCAAAAGTATGGTGCCGAAGGGGCCAAGGAACGAATTTATGCGACAACGGATAAAGCTCATGGCGCTTTGCGCCAAGAAGCCGATGCCAACGGTTATGAGACCTTCATCATCCCTGATGGTGTCGGTGGCCGTTACTCCGTACTAACACCGGTCGGTCTCCTGCCAATCGCCGTTTCCGGTGCCAGCATCGATGACCTGATGAAGGGCGCCGCTGACGCTGCCGACGCTTATACCGATCCGGATTTGACCAAAAACGAAGCCTATCAGTACGCTGCCTACCGGAATATTTTATACCGCAAGGGCTTCACAACCGAATTGCTGGAAAACTATGAACCCAACATGCAGTACCTGGCTGAATGGTGGAAGCAATTAATGGGTGAGTCCGAAGGTAAGGATCAAAAAGGGATCTACCCTTCATCCGCCAACTTCACGACTGATCTGCATTCCTTAGGCCAATACATCCAGGAAGGTCTGCGAAACTTAATGGAGACCGTTGTTAAGGTTGATCATCCCAACCACGATGAGGATATTCCCAAGGAAGCGGATAACCTGGACGGCTTGAAGTATTTGGAAGGCCGAACCATGGACTTTGCCAATACCAAAGCTTTTGAAGGCGTGGTCCTGGCCCATACCGACGGTAACGTTCCGAATATGAGTGTTCACATTCCGGACCAAACCCCTTACACCCTGGGATACTTGATCTACTTCTTCGAAATTGCCGTTTCAATTTCCGGCTACTTGAATGGCATCAACCCATTCAATCAACCCGGCGTTGAGGCTTACAAGACCAACATGTTTGCTTTGTTGGGCAAGCCCGGTTACGAAAAATTAGGTAAGGAATTAAATGATCGTCTCTAATTAAACATGACTAAAAATGGTAGTTAAGACAAACGTCCCTTTTGTCTTGACTGCCATTTTTTGTACTTTATTTTTATTGGCGTTCCAAGTAAAATCGAATCCCCCTGGTAATCAGGACCCTGGATAAAATTCCCAGGGCAATTGCAGCCAACAGGAACTTCGGCATCAATAAACTAACACCTATGTAAACAATGCTGATGGCAACCATCACTTTAACCGAGCGAAACTCTTCTACATCGTGTTCGATTATCCTTTGGCCATCATGACGATTCTGCTCAATGACCAGATGAAAAAGCCATAACTGTGAAACATTCACAATAAACATCAGAATGGCAAAACCAATTGCACTTTCACTGGAGATAAAGCTGCTGCTCAGCCAGGTTGTCGCAAATGGGATCAGACAAATCGGACACAGGTAATAGATATTGGCAACCATGATTTTGAAAGTCGTTGTTTTTAACGTTGTAAACAATTCTTGATGCAGTACCCAATACTGGGCAACCACACCGAAACTAATCAGGTAGGATAATAGCTGCATCATCAGACGCTGAATTTCATAGTCGGAAATATTTGCCATGGGCGCTTTAATATCCAGCACCATAATGGTTAAAACAACCGCAAACACCCCGTCAGAGATTGCTTCCATTCTGGATTTGGAATTTCTAAACATGTCGATCATCACCTATCCGATTCCAGTCAATTGGCTGTCTGTGGGTGCCATCCGGATTAATCAGTAAGGCCCCTAAGTTTTCCTTTTTTAATCCGGACTTAAATTGCGTTTCTGCTCTACCAATCTGGTCAAAAATCTTTTTTTCCTGTACTTCCACAAACTGATCATCAAAGAAAATCCGACTGGCGATTCCGGTTGATTTAATAATCGGAGACGGTCCTTCAATAGCATTGTAAACATCGAGAAGCGTCATCCGATTAATATCATAGGAGAGAGAAAAGCCACCGCCCTTTCCAGCCTCAGAGCTAATCAGACCGCCTACCACCATTTGGTGCAACACCTTTTTTAGATACGAATCCGAAACACCCAACCGATTACTGATGACAACACTTCTTAACGGCATATGATCCTTGCTTAACGCTAACATTAATAAAATACAGACTGCCTGCTCAAAACTACTTTTTAATTTCAAAATGACTATTGTCCCTTCCTGACGATTTACTAACTATAGACATTTTCTATCTATAGATGTATATTATCGATGTATCCACTTAAAATCAAGTTTAAAGAATCATTCATCATACTAAGAGAAGGTGAACCCGTTGTTTAAAATTAAAAGTCATATTCACTTATCCGACGTCGGGCAGGACGCCAAAATCAGATTGGGTAATCTAGTCGATAAATTTCAAAATGCCGGCTGGATACATTTTCAAGAGCTTCAAAAACGATTACCCAGCATGGATCCCCGCCTACTTTACTTTGTCGTTTCACAAAAAGTTGATATCCATACAGTCCCCTCGCTTAACGAACCAGTTGTACTCCAATCATTCATCACGGATGCAAACCGATTTAAAATAACCCGTTTGGTTGAAATCCGTGATGCTGCAAAGAAATTGATTGCCAGCCAAATTGAAGATGCCTTTGTTGTTAATAAGCTAACCGGGAAAATTGCCAGACTGCCGGAAAACTACCCCATTCACTTAATGGTAGACGATCTCAAGAAACTAACTTTTCACCGTGATAAGATCGATGTGCCGGCAGGCGGACACCAAACCGAGTCAAACTTCCGGGTGCTGCCACGAGATGTCGATAATTATGGGCATATGAATAATGCCCGATATTTGGATCTCATTGCCGAGCATCCTGATCGCATCAGGGAAGTCTCCATCAATTATCTTCATCAGGCAAAATTGGGCATGGAGCTTGAGTACCTTCGAACACAAGTGGACCAGTCCGTCTTTTATACCGTTCGTAATGGCAAACAGATCATGTCCAAAATTAAATTAGCCCTTAAATAACCAAAAACACGCTGTCGGTTGCCTAAAGCAATCACAGCGTGTTTCTTTGACTAAGTCCGTTGCTTTCTTCTTAATACAATACCCAGTAAGATAATCGCGGTCAAAATTAGTCCCAGTGAAAAGGCATAGGCATAATGCATGCCAAATACAAACCAGTCGGGATGCATATCTGGATAAGTGGTCATCCGTTGGCCGGCTTTCAAGCTTATGCCATGATAAAGTAACGATGTTGCCAGTGCCAGTCCCATTGACATGCCAAGATTTCGACCTAATGCCGCAATTGATCCGGCAATGCCTTGAAATTCCGGTGCCGCATTTCCCATAATCATCGGATTATTCTGAAAAGCACCATTTGCACACCCGAAGAGTGCCAGTCCGACCACCAACCAGAGGATTGACCATTGTGGCGTCACTAAAATAAAGATGATCTCCGGTACAATGAAAATAAACAAGGCAAAAAAGGAGACTTTTTCCGCACCAATATGGTCGGAAATTGCTCCACCGGTTGGCGCACTGACAATGTTAACAATTGGCACGGTCATTAAAATCAATCCCGCAATGCCGGAGGACAGCAACAAGCGATCCTGCAAATAAAACGGCATAATAACGTTATTAAAATAACCGCACATGTAGACCAACATCGCTGATAAAATACCAAAACTAAACCCCAGGTTATGAAAAATGCTAAGATTAATAAGCGGTTCTTTCTGATGCCGTTCAATCAGAATAAAGATTACCAGAAAAATCACTGTTAAACTCATCAGGCCGATAATCTTCCAGTGACCGAACCCAATCATTTGTCCAAGAAAGATCATGACAAAAAAGCTGAGAATCATGCCGGCATACGATAAGAATCCCGGCACATCTATCTTGGGACGTCCGTGAACCGGCTTTGACCGTGGAAAGAAATGATGTCCCAAGAAAAACGCGATAATGCCAATCGGAACGTTGACAAAAAAGATATAGTGCCAATTGGCAAAACTAAGAATCAAACCGCCAACACCGGGGCCGGCAATATTACCAACCTGTACAAACGAACTGTTAACGCCCAGCGCCAGCCCATGACGGCTTAAAGGAAAAATATCGGTAATGATACCAAAATTGGTCGACATCGTCATTGACGCACCAAGTGCTTGTAACGCCCGTGATGCAAGAATAGTTGGCAGGTTAACGCTCAATCCACAGGCCAGCGACCCCAATACAAAGATAATCGTTCCGATTTGAAAAATCCGAATTCGTCCTACCTGGTCTGATAACTTACCAAAGAAGATCAGCAGGACACATATCAATACCAAATAAACCGATACGATCCACTCAGCTTGATTGTTGGGTACCCGCAAATCCCGAGACATTTTTGGGACCGCAATGTTAACAATGCTGGCATCAATCGTTGACATAAAGGACACAATTGAGGTCGACATTAATAAAACCCATTGATTCTGACGCTGCACAAAATCTCCTCCGATCTGATTCATTCAATAAATGATAAGAGCGGTTGAGACAACATCCTCTTTGCCCAGCCTCTCTTTGTTTAACGTTGACTAGTATTTAATTTAAAGACAGGATCAACGAATCCGCTTAGTCCCCCATTTACCACGACGATGCTTTAGATGCTATGTTCCACGATTGTGTGTTTCACACGGGCTTCGATCTGATTTTCAAATAGCAGTTGAACCGCATCCTGCCCCATTTCTTTTGGATGCAGGTCAACGGAATGAAAGTGTTGATCCGTCAACTCATTGGGTAACGAGTTATTATAACCGACAACCTCAATTTCTTTATCCGGATGAAGCGTTTTAAATCGATGGTAGATCTTCAAACCCGTATAGTCATCAGTCGCAACAACGCCGTCCATTTGCGGATTTTCCTTAATTAACCGATCCAATTGATGCTCATCTTCATCGGGAACCGCAAAAATAACCGGTTTGCGATTGGTTTGCGACATTTCGCGAAGATACCCTTCCCGTCTATCCAATTCATAGGGCCAGCCATTGGGTGATTCCGCAAAGATCGGGTTGGAAACATGGTATCGTTCCATTAGAAAACGGGTACCGTCCGCACCGGCTTTGACATTATTATTGTCGACATAAAGCCATTTTTGACCTGCCGCAGGCTTACCAATTGTCACAAAGGTTACCGGTTGTTTGCGTAACAGTTCAATAACCGGATCATTGATATGTGAATAGAGTAGGATGAACCGTTTAATCTGGGCTCTGGTGATCATTGATTTAACATTTTCAAGAACCTGTTCCGTTGAATTTCCGATCGCAACAGACAGGACATAATTTTTAGATGTCAGTTCTTCATTGATTCCCCGCAGCAGGCCGACATAGAAAATGTTATCAACCACCCGATTATTCACCGGAAAGACAACCCCCACCGCATTGGCTTCCTGATTTGTTAAATTTCTGGCATTATAGTTTGGCTGATAGCCAAGTTCCTGTGCCATTTTTTTGACGCGTTTTCGAGTATGAATACTAATTCTTTGATTATCATTAAGTGCCCGAGAGACGGTGGAAACTGATAATCCCATCTTCTTGGCAATATCACGAATGGTTGCCATAACTATCTTCCTATCTACATTAATTTGTATACTATATTTCTAAATTGCGAACGTGTTAAGATTTCGTTTCTTTTATTAATATTCGAACATACGACTAGATTTTGCAAGTGTTGTGTGATAATTTCATCTATATGAGGTGATTACGAATATGAAAACAAGCAAATCATTAGCTGTGATTCTGATAACAACCGCAGGATTAGGACTTGTCCTGGCAGGTTGCGGCAAATCTTCCAACAAAGGCTCAAATCCAACAAGTAAAACCAGCATGCAAAACCCGACTAAGGATAAAACTGCTAAGGAAGCATTAACTTCCAACGATAATCTTTGGTATATGAACGGCTCAATTAATTATAAGAGTAAAACCGGTATTGACGCTTATAAATTTGATAAGGCTCACAATACCGTTACAATTTACAGCGTCGGTAAGATGTACAAAACCTATGACGATGCTAAAAAAGCAAATGACTTGGATAAACAAGGAACACTGAAATATTCCTTTAAGAATGATTCCGCAGAAAATCCGGTTATTTATATGAAGGGAAAGCTTTCGGATATCCCAATGGATCAAACCGTTTCTGTTAAGGGAAAGGTTTCCGGAAAGTATCACGCATCTGATTTGAAGGTTTCCGGTTTTAAAGTTGTCCGCAATCTGGATAACGATGACGCTAAACAAGTCTTGGTAACACCGGGTCATTAAACGGCACCGTTTATATTTAATAAAGGAGGTTGGGATAGCATTGTCCCAATCTTCTTTGCTTTTATCCTTAGAAATCCCCTGCCTAAAAGCTGTTCTTGGTCAAAAGCCAACCAACTGATGGTTTATTCTTAAAAGCTGTTACAAAAAAGGCACTACCAACAAGATATGACCTCAATTGTCAACGTCAATATCCCCAAGTAGTGACTTCTATTTTAGTATCATGTTCTATTCGAAGCTAGGCCAAAGAATCCCAAGCCGGCAGTTCAACCGGCGCTGTCTCAAGTATTGCTTGTTGTGCTTTTGTTAAGTACTTCTTGTGGACAACAACTTCATATACATAATCATTCATCCAGCTATCGGCCATTGTAAAGTATCCTTTTTCACCATTCTTATCGCCCCAGGAATTCTCAACCTTCCATTTAGTCGGTTGATCCTGTTCATCCAAATCAACGCCCGTCAGCGTCATCGCATGTGATACAGCTGCCTGGTGATAAGCCATTCTCTTGGCTTTATCCATTTCCAGGTTCACATCAAATAATTCGGAATAACGGTATAGGTGACTATCCAGATAACCCTTCTTACGATCCATCTGTTCCAAAACGTCGTTGCCGAACCAAACGGCTTCACCATCTTTTAGTTGGGCAATGGCTGTTTGCTTTAAAACGGCCATTGGCAGATTCAAAAATTGAATCTGCTTGCCACCTGCGACATTGTCCTGGCTTGGCAGTGAATATAATCGATCAAAATCCTTATCCGGCGAATTGGAAATGACCACGTAATCGTCCAGATCAACCCCGAAATATTGATCATAAAATTGTTGTGGCGTTAATCCCGAAATTTTATGATAGGCTTTGTCATCATCCCTATAAGAAAAGTTGACCGTGGTTGGCGGTTCACCGAATGAGTACGCTGCTATTCGATAAACTTCGCTTAACATTTTCTGACGGGCAGCAGCAACTTCATCATCGGATTTACCGGCATTCACCAAATCGCGAAGTACCATTCCGTCAATCCGTAACTTACGATCCATAACGGCATCGAACGCACCGGTATTCTCAACGTTACTGGTTTCGGGATAGGCGCTTACCGGCACAACCCCGTACTTTTGAACCAATGCAGCTGCCATCGCCCATTGACCGCCGTCTTCACCGGGCATCCCCAAATAAAAGGCAACTTCGCGGTCATTTGTCGGCCGATCAGCAGTCGCAATCATCCGGCTATAATAAATATTGGCCCGTTCGATTTTATCCCAAAAGAATAAGTACTTTTGAGACAGGTTAAAGTCCTTAATTTTGTACTTTTTAGCAAAACCGTGTCTCAGTGTATTCACTAATGAAAACAACCAACAACGTCCGCTCTGCTTTTGATTGGTAACCGATCCAGTCTGCAAATCAACTGAAAATACCGGATCCAGCCGTACTTGGGCATCCGGATCCTGGGCGGCCTGATTAATGCCGTTTTGTGTGATCACCCGAGAGAGTATGTCGCTTTTAGGTGCCTTTACAAAATCTTCATGCAGCTGGGCAAAGTCTGCTTTCCCCAGTGAATCGTCAATTTCAGCCATTAATAAAGCCTCCTGTAAAAAATTTGAATTGTTAATATTGTAGTGCTTTTACGCCAATTCGGCAATTAAGCACATAAATGGTTATTTAAGACACCCTATCGAAAAAATCGGCAACCTCTTACGGTTACCGATTTATGAAACTCAACTATGAATTCTCTTTCGTAAAAACGGTGTAACAGCGAGGGCGATGACCGCACCAACCAATCCTTGAATGGTGTTGGTAAACATTCCTAAGAAGCCAGCAGAAAAGGTATATAAGATACTGTCAGC
>Ga0214925_100548_pt1 | contig 16060 bp, 16 predicted proteins | sample Stichaenrichment_FD_168299 | JGI IMG/M metagenome (GOLD analysis project Ga0214925, IMG submission 168299) | Xylose enriched microbial communities from anaerobic bioreactor in Madison, Wisconsin, United States - 63SRT | ecosystem: Engineered > Bioreactor > Anaerobic > Unclassified | place: USA... | reverse complement strand
TAAAATCAGGGGATAAAATCCCGATTTTATTCAGAAAAAAAGGTTTATCGAGAAATCAAATTTTGATTTCTTCGATAAACCTTTTTTGAAAGCTATGATTTACGACTTAAGTCACAGCCTCTTTTTTAGTTTGATGATGTTTTTCTCAAATCCAGTAAATGACGGTTCTTTGGCAACTATTGTTGATAAATTCATTCAAAATTGCTTTCATCTAAATTGCCAAACTGTGGTTTCCATGGCGTGATGGTCATCGAAGTTATCAAGTCATGGATATAGTACGGATCTTGCTTGATAATGGTCATCAAAGCATCGCGGTCTGCTACATGAAAAATCAAAATTGCCTGGCGCTTGTGATCGCCCTGACTGGGGCCGGAAACTACTAAATTGCCAATTTTAATTTGTTCTTTGAGATATTTTACGTGGGCCAGGACGTACTTGGTCCAGCCAACGATATTATCATGGGTGTAAGTCACCACAAAGTATTGTTTTTTGGTCCCCATCATTCATCCTTTTTAAAAGTGTTTGAATCTACCGATTGATAAAACGCAGCTAACGTATCAGAGACAGCCTGTGGTTGTTCCATCGGCATCATGTGGGTACCGGGGTCCAAGGTGACTAGCTTAGAATTTGGATAGGCATTGGCCATTTGCTGCATGAGGGCAGGAACCGCAGAAGCATCCTGTTTACCGCCTAAAGCCAATACTGGCACTTTGATGTTCGGTGCGGTTTCCGTTGCGTCACCTGCGGCCATTGCACGCCAGGCTGCTGCCCAGTTAGCCACGCTAATATGACGAACACACTCGCGACCGTAGCGGACTTCCCAAGGGTTTCGAGCGATGGTTTCAGGTGTGAACCAGCGAATCAAGGATACCGCTACTTGTGCTTCCATACCATCTTTTTCAGCAGCATCAGCCCGGGCAGCCAACACTGGGAATCCTTTAAGTCCAGTGGCAATTAAAGCTAATGAGCGTATGTCTTCGGGATAGTCGGCAGCCAAGGCCTGTGCAACTGCACCGCCGTATGAAGCGCCGTAAATATCCGCTTTTTTGATACCGAGTTTACCCAACAACTTGTGCAAATCATCAGCTAATTGATCCAAACTCGTAGTGACTGGCGCATTGCGAGCCCAACCGTGACCACGAATATCATACGCGATGACCCGCGCACCAGTCTTAGCCAGTTGGGGATAAACTTCACGCCAAGTACGGTGATCCAGTGCCAGGCAGTGAATCAAGACGATAGGAAAACCTTCACCGTGGTTGTCCCAAACCATCGTTTCATGGTCGCCAACGTTTACTAATTCTTCAGTGACGTTTGGCCGTAAGCGTTGCTGTTCACTTTGCAGGTAAGGCGCAATTAACCGGGTGGCGTTAACGGCGCGGGGATTGCCGGCATAAATGCTAGCTAAATTGATCACATCTTGAATTTCGTCATCTGTTGCGCCGGCTTGCTGGGCAGCCTTGGTATAAACTTGAAGCTGACCGTCCATATCGCCCATGCCAATCAGCATTGCCAGGGTATTCATTGCCCACTGGCGGTCGCCGATGATTGCGTTATCGTTCAGTTCTTTACCAGTGTTAGTGATTGCTCGGCTGAGCTGAGGTGTCAAGCGTGCTAATTCTGATACTTTTTTATCAACAATAGTTGAGTCGTCTGTCATATTTAAAATCTCCTTTTATCTATAGATAATCATTGTCCAAAGATTAAAGCTATTTTACAACTTGCTCCGAGAAAGTCAACTAATAATCAAAAAATTTGATAGCTTATCAAAGACAAGCTTTTTTGGTTTGACGGTGCTGTTTGCATCTAGGCGAGACTAGTTTTAAAGTTGTTTTACAAACTATTATGACCGGCTGACTGGCCGTAGGAGGTATAACATGAAATTTAAAATTGGAGTAGAACAAGCAATCTACGTGGTAGTAATCCTAGCGCGTCAAAAGGATCAACAGCCACTAAAAAGTAAACTGCTTAGTCAAATCCTACAAGTGTCTGATTCTTATCTGCATAAAATTACACATCAGCTGGCCGTACATGGCATCGTTGCTACTGATGCCAGCAAAACCGGTGGAATCACCTTAGCACGGCCAACTAGCGAGATTTCGCTGCTGGATATTTTTACTGCAATTGAAGGCGACGAGTCGTTTGCCTCTTGGAATAACTTGCGCGATCAAGTACTGCGGCTTGATCAGGCTGCATTTGATCAAAAATTCGACCAGGTCAGCCTACAGTTTGAACGTGCCGAGGCTAAATACAAAGAAACCTTGAGCCAATTGTCCATCGCTGATCTGCTGAGCGATGAGGCTTCCGCTTATGTGGACTGGCGAACGCTTGCTGACAAATAAAAAAAGCCAAAAAAAGGGCTACTCATTTAAAGTAGCTCGCCAGTGGTTTATTCAATTAATGGTTCCAAAAACCAGTTTTGAAATGGTACTTATTCTGAGTGGCAGCTCTGCCTCGATACCATTTGTTACATGATTTGAAAATTAAAGAAGTTGTAGTACTTTAGCTATTTACTTAACAAATCTGGTACACATGAACCACACTTTTTTATGTTCTATTAAGTAAACTAGTCTATGGAATTAAGCCCGCATGAGATCTCGAAAGCTCCATTCAATCAAAGCGTGATCAAGGTCAACGGCCAGTTTAACGTTGCCCTGACTAATAGCCTCTAGCAAATCTTGATTACGCTGAATAATCTCAGAATTGCCGCCATCCTTACTATTCCATTCCGCCAATTTTAGATACATTGGCCGGAAGCTATTAATAATCAGCGGATAAACTTGATTTTGGGAAGCTAACGCGAGAGCATGAAAAAAGTTGAAAGTTGCAGCAGACCATTCTTGAACGTTGACTGCTTGTTTAAATTGATCCAGGGCTTGCTTAGCTAATTTCAAACTGGGCTTATCTTGCCTTTGTGCTGCCAAGGTCACGATGTTTTCCTCAGTAACAAGACGAAATTCGTAAATCGATTGAAGCAATGAAGTCTGATAATAACCCCCATCAAAATCAACCACCTGATTGAGCGTTTCTAGGTTACCTTCACTGTGATAGTCAGCAACAAACGCACCTTGGCGTGGACGAATATGGATGAAGTGAAGCTGCTGTAATCGGTTTAAACCACTATTAATGACGGATCGGCTGACATTCATTTGATGTGCCAATTCACGTTCATGAGGTAACTTATCACCTGGCTTTAATTGTCCTGTGATAATAGCATTCTTGATTTGTGTGACTAATAATTCTGTAGCGCTAGGTGCTTCAATCGGTTTGAATTTCATCATATTGCCTCCTTGTACTGGTCATACCAGATACCAAAGATGATTTTATCACAAGAATTCAAGAAAAGGATTATTGTGTATTTACGCACAAGTAGAAATTTTATACCCTTTAGATAACCTATAAAATCTGGAGGGATTAATTATGACAATTAAGAATGTTACTGTAATTGGCGGCGGAGTTCTTGGTAGCCAAATTGCTTATCAAACTGCCTTTAAAGGCCTAAAAGTGGTCCTTTACGATATTAACGATGATGCGATGAAAACTGCAAAGAAACATATTGAACAGTTAAAAACAGCTTATCAGCGCGATTTGAAGATTACCGATAAAGATTTTGAAAAAGGACTCCAACAGCTGAGTTATACAACTGATTTGGCTACCGCTGTTAAGAATGCAGACTTAGTCATTGAAGCCATTCCAGAAAAATTAGATATCAAGAAAACGTTTTATGAATCATTAGCTAAAGTTGCCCCAGCAAAAACAATTTTTGCTAGCAATTCATCAACCCTATTACCTAGTCAGTTAAAAGATTTTACTGGTCGACCAGAACGTTACTTACACATTCATTTTGCAAACCAGATTTGGAGTCGCAATACTGCTGAAGTTATGGGCTCGCCTGAGACTTCAACAGATGTGTTTGATCAAGTCGTTGATTTTGCCAAAACCATTGGCATGGTTCCAATCCCACTGAAAAAGGAACAGCCAAGATATGTGCTAAACTCGATGCTGATTCCGTGGCTAAATTCAGCTTTAGTTCTGTGGGCTAAAGGTGTCGCAGAGCCAACCACGATTGATAAAACGTGGATGATTGATTTAGGCGTTCAAGTGGGACCATTTGCTGTCTTAGATGCTATCGGTATGAAGACGCATTACAACATTGTTGTGACTGAAGCTGAAGCCACTGGTAACGATGATTTACGGTTAGTTGCTGAGAAGATGAAGGAACGGATTGATGCAAATAAATTAGGACCAACTACTGGTGAAGGCTTTTATCACTGGCCGAATCCTGAATTTATGGCGCCTGATTTTTTAACTAAGTAGCTGACTTTGAGTACAACACCATTGTGAGGTGCAGCAAGCAAGTTAGATTTCTGTCTAACTATTATGAACAAAATGGCTCTATCTCGGTATTTATTAGAGATAGAGCCATTTTATTATCTATAAAGTATTAATTTTAAGTTAGTCTATTTTGCTCACTGATTTTGACTTATTTCACACTCTCTAATACAGATTATCATCGTTATGATCATCATTATGAAACGCCCACGAATCAAACCAGCCGGCATCGTAACTATCATCGTACGGATCACCCGAGTAGCCACCGCCACCACCTGTTTTGTTGTCGAGCCATACACAGAATAGGTACAGTAAGAACAACCCCAATAACATGAAGAATAGCATTCCCAGAGCTATCACCCAGGACTCGATGTACGGCCACACCCAAATACCAAGTTTTAAGAAGAGATAGCCCGTCCCTATAGTAACCCACCAAGAGCGTTTTTTCTTCTTGCCAGTACGTGTCTCTACACTGGCTTGCTCCTGAGGTTCAACTAGTGGGTGCTTAACTTTGGTGGTTGACCCAATTACGTACTTATAGTGCGATTGTGGATGTGATTCTGATTTGAGATACATCTGTCGTGACGGCTTTGCGGATTTTAATTGAACGGTCATTTGGCCTGCTTCTTTCCGATTTAATCTCTACTGCCTTAATTTTACTCTCTAATGGTGATTGTTACACAAATAGTTTAAAATAAAACGCTTGGTAGGCTGTAATTTTACGGCAGTCTATCAAGCGTTTGGTATACTCTCTATTTTTGGTTCTTTACTCTTACCTAGCTTAAACGTGTTCAACGGGGCAGAGACCTGCATGTAACTGGGACCCACCATAAATCCAAAACCGGGATTTTTGGCGAGTCCCAGTTACACTCCGGTCTCTAAACGCCCCGTTTCACACTCTCTAGTGAAACCTCATCCCGCCATCAACCTGCAAACTCTGCCCCGTAATATAGCCGGCACCAGGGCTCACAAACCAGGCGACCACTTCCGCTACATCCGCCGGGGTGGCTTCCCTTCCAATAGCGATTTCTGATAAGCAATCTTCCTGTTGCTTCTGGATTGTCTTGTGTTTGATTGCCGCCGTCTTTTTATCGATAGCATCACGCATTTTTGTGCGAACGATGCCTGGGTTATAAGCATTTACGGTAATCTTATCCTTAGCAAATTCCTTGGCAGCAGACTGAGTCAATCCACGAATGCCAAACTTTGAAGCAGAATAGGCACTTTGTAAGGCTGATGCTTCGTAACCTGCCAGAGAAGCAGCGTTAACGATTCGGCCGCCATGGCCCTGTTCCTTGAATTTCTTACCAGCGGCTTGAATGCCCCAGTAAGTCCCCTTCAAATTCACATCCAGTAACCGTTCAACATCTTCTGGGTCCGAATCCACAAAACTATCAATGAAGGCGATCCCCGCATTGTTAACGTACACGGCTAACTCCCCTAAATCGTTGGTCGCTGCGTCAACCAAGGCAAACACCTCGTCACGATGTGCCACATCCACGTGGTAAGCTTTGGCACTATAGCCTTCATTCTGCAGATCTTGAGCCACCTTTGCGGCCGTTGTGTCATTGATATCAGCTACAGCAATCGCGTAACCATCTTTCGCTAGACGATGTGCGATTCCTTCACCAATACCTTGTCCTGAACCCGTTACAATTGCTAGTTTTGCCATCCTGGCACCCCCTTATTAACCTAGACCGTGTGACGTTCGAATGGATCGTCGCTGATACCCTTTTCTAGAATATCGCGAGACCACTGCTTAGCTGAGAACAGTGAATGGTCACGGTAGTTACCGCAACTGTACTTGTCAGTTCCCTGTACGTCTTTCCATTCAATCTTGTTGGCGATGTCATCCAATGACCCTTTCAGGGCTTCAGCAACTTCCGTAGTGGAATGAGTGCCCCAGGTAATCAAATGAAAACCAGTCCGGCAACCAAATGGTGAACAGTCAATCACACCGTCTAGTCGGTCGCGCAACAAACCAGCCAATAGATGTTCAATGGTATGCAGACCTGCAGTTGGAATAGCGTTTTCGTTAGGTTGAACTAACCGTAAATCGTAGTTACTGATAGTGTCGCCCTTTGCCCCGTGTTCCTCAGTAATCAAACGAACGTATGGTGCCTTTACCTTTGTGTGATCCAATGTAAAACTTTCAACTTTAGCCATAATAGATGATCTCCTTTTATATTGTTTGTTATTTTAATCTGTTAACAACGAAGCTGAGGTGCTGTCCACAAGCGGTACAAAAAAATCGCCCCTCTATTTATCTCTAAATAAAAGGACGATTAAATCGTGCTACCACCTTAGTTCGAATACCCCTCGCGGAAATATTCCTCATCGGGTACTAACTAACGGCGGTTCAGTACTTACTGCTATCAGTGCATACCCTAACTCTGTAACGGGAGTACCCGCCACTACCTAGCCAATCGGTTCAGCAGTAGAGCGATTATCAAGACCATATTCAGCAATGCGCCGCCGTTATCTTTCACCAAACGATAACTCTCTAAAGACTACGCATGACTTACTCATCTTGTCGCTTGCTTCGTATTTAATAACTGGTGCCCATTATGGTGCTCGAAATAATTCCTGTCAAGATAAAATTAACTATTTTCTCATTTTTAGTAACAAAATTCACTTTAAAAATACCGTTATATAAGTATTCATAACTAGTTCAAAATATTTTACAATTATTTTCTCATGTTACGTTAATTTTAGTTCGATATCATCCGCCTAAGAAAATCAGCATCTTCAAAATTGGTCTACAATCTACAATTTAGGTAGAAGTCATCTTCCCAATTTTCACAAGCACTAGAGCCACCCTTAATGAAAAGACTGCTAGGCCAGTCTCACTAATTAGAATACCCCCGTTTCATTGTTTGCTTAAAAATGCTAAACTAATCAGGAAGTGAGGCGGAGAATGTGAAAAATACGATGAAAGAACGGTGGATCGGCTTAATTGCCGGTCTAATTTGCAATGCTTTTGGTAATGCACTATCGATTGCCGGTAATATGGGGAGTGGCGTTTGGTCAGCTTCCGCGGTTAACTTACATAATTGGACGGGTATCAGTCTTGGCGTGCTCTTATTTTGCATCGGTGTGATCAACGCCATTACTAACCAGCTCCTGATTCATCACTGGGATGCCAAACGATTCTTTGGCGAGATCTTGTTCGTCATGTTCTTTGGGACCTTCGTTCAGTACTTCGTTGGTTGGTTTGACTCGATTGGTGTCAACACTGCACCAATCATCTTACGGCTAATCTTGAGCTGTACAGGAATCGCGTTGTTCTGTGTTGGTATCTCACTCTACCAGCGGGCAAACATCGTCATGCACCCGAACGATGACACGACCAACATCTTGCGTTTCATGTATTTAAAGGGCAATGCCACGGCTTCTCAGCTATTGGACTTTCTGCCACCGCTGATTGTTTGCGCCATTGCTTACTTTCCAACCGGCAGAATTGACTCGATCAATCTGGCGACCTTATTCTCCATCATCTGCAACGGCTTCATTATCGCCGCAGCTGACAAGTATATTTGGCCGCATCTCACCCATAATTTCAGAACTAAGGTAGCACCAGCAAACTAAAATAAAGACGGGTCGAAAGCATATTTGCTTCCGGCCTGTTTTTATTTAGCTGCAAAGCCATGTTCCAAAATCTCATACTCCGCCTGAATCTGTTTAATAATCGGTTCAAAATCCTCAATCTTCGCGTCTGGATGCTGCCTCATAAACGCTTCAGCATCCGTAAAAGCCGTGGTTCCGATAGCATTCAATAATTTTTTCAAGATGGTTTTATCGACTCCTGGCCGTAACTTCATACGGTCCAGCACCGGTTCCTCTAAGGTTGTCAGTGACGTGGTAGTTTGCTGTTGCCACAGAGCACGCATTGCCGGTTGAATTTCTGCTGGCAGCACATTCATTTCACCGAATGATTGTACCGACAATCGAAATTCATCGGGGTATTCCAGTTGCAGCTCAATCTTATAGCGAACAGCCCGCTCAATCATATCTCCAAGATCCTTGGCGTCAGTCCAAACGCTAAAATCAGCTTGGTCTGTCAGCCGTTTAATCACATCCGTTACGGTGGCCAAATAGAGGTGGCCTTTGTCACCAAAGTAGCGGAAGACAATTCCCTTTGAGACCTCAGCAGTCTTCGCAATATCAGCCGTTTTAGCCTGTAGATAACCGTTTTTAGCAAAAATTTTCGTCGCGCTGACTAGGATTCGCTCAACTTTTTCTGGATCCTTTGGAACATCGGGATTTATTTCAAACATGCATCTATTCCCCCTCTAATTTTCAACCAAATCTCGGCGTTGATATAGACCGTAACCCACTAATATTAATACGATGCTCAGGAGAACCAGCCAACCGGCTTGATCCCACTGAACCGCCTTCAACGGCACTTTATTGATCCAACCAAAAGGCGTTAACTGCTTCGTCCATTCCGGAAAATCCAGTAATCCACCAAGGTAAATCGACAATATGGCGTAAATTGGGATGACCCAGGCGATTTGCTGATACCTAGGCAATAATCCTATCAGCACAGCAACGATACCAATTACCACCAGGACTGCTGGTGAAAAAGCCCAAAACGAGCGCATCAGCCGACTTAACGTAAATGCATGCTTCGCTCCTTGACCGCCCAGTGCCATGCCAAACGTGCCAGCAAACAGTGTCAACAGGCCAGCCACTAGTCCCACTAAGGTATAGGCACTGAATAAATGGAACCGAGAAACACTGCAGGCATGGATCGATTCCAGCCAACCCTTCCGTTCATCACTGTTAAGTCGCAGCATGGTAGCAATCGCTGGCACACTGGCACCAATGGCCATCATCACGCTCATCATAGCTGCAAACTGCAGGGTTGTAGTCCGACCTACTGCTGTCGCTGCATCAGGACCCAGTATTTTGGCAATCATGGGACTATTTGTCATCATGTCACCAATAGTATCGAACAAGGTTCCCATGCTGACGCCGTACACAGCAAGGCCAACAAACCACGCCAGCATACTGGTTCGTTCTAGCCGAAAAACCAACGTCACCGGACCAGCCAATAATCTACTAGCATGACTGCGACCCGGTCGATCAGGCAATAGGCCGGAACCCAAATCCCGCTCTGAACTGACAGCCAATGTGATAACCAGGACCACAACAGCTAGTCCAAGCATATATAGCACTGGTGATATGCGATTTTCACCGTACGGATCAATTTTTTCCACCCAGCCGAAAACCGTCCACCAGGTGTATTTTACATTTTGAACATCCGTCATCGCCCTCAAAAGGTACAACAGACCAAGTAAACTATAACTCATGGTCGTGGCACCCCGGGAATTACTAGCCAACTGGGCGCAAAATAGCGTAAAACTACCGAACATCATTCCCAAAGAAGCAATTCCAATCCCAAATAACCAGTTCCCTGCAGTATCGGCACCATCCATGTTGATTGCTTGCAGAGTCATTGCTGAGAGTAAACCAGTTGCCACATTGATGATCAATAGTTCATAAATCGTAGCCAATAGTGGGCTTTGCCGGCCGATACTGTGAGCACGAACTATTTCTAACACACCGTTGTCCTCCTGTGTCCGCGTATTTCGCACGGCAAAGAAGATGTTCATGATGGCCATTAGTAATCCAGTAAAGACCATCATGGAAGCCGCAAAAATAGCAGCCGTCGTATAGGGTTTCACTGCGGTAAAGGGCCCGAATAAAGCCGCCATGGACGGCGTATCCAGTGCGGTTACCAATGAGGCGATCTGCTTATCATCGCCACTCAAACCAATAATTTTACTGGCACCGGCAGCGACCATCACTACAATTCCTAACAACCAAATCGTAATGGCGAACCGGTCATGTCTGAGATACATCCGTGTCAGATACCCAGTTTGAGCCGTCTGATTACTTTTCATGTCCCTCAGTCCCCTCCGTGTTGTAATAGCGGATAAACAAGTCTTCCAAGGTCGGCGGAGTGGTTTGCAATGTCACAATTTCACGCTTGACCAATTCCGCCATGACTGCACCAATTTGTGCCGTATCAACGGCGAAGACTGCTTTATTGGCAACTTGTCCATCGGCTTTGAACGCGTGCACACCCGCCAACGTCTCGATACCTGCCAGTGCCTGCTTAGTTTGAACAACCACTTGCGTCCGGGTCAGCTGACGCATCTGATCCAAAGTACCAGTTTCCACAATCTCACCAGCTCGAATAATTCCAATTCGATCACACATTCGTTCAACCTCGGACAAAATGTGGCTTGAAAGCAGTACGCTCTTACCCTGATGTTTTAAAGCTAACACATGTTTTTGAAAGACTTCTTCCATTAAAGGATCTAGTCCGCTAGTGGGTTCATCAAAAATATATAGGTCAGCATCCGTAGATAATGCCGCAATCAACGCCACCTTTTGCCGGTTACCTTTGGAGTAGGAACGTGATTTTTTCTTAGTGTCTAACTCAAATTCCTGAATAAGTTCATCCGTCTTCACGGTACGCTTTTGATGGTTTAATTTTAAAAGAAAGTCAATCATCTCACCACCAGTCAAGTTAGGCCACAGATAGACATCCCCCGGCACGTAAGCGATGCGATTGTGAATGGCAACGGCCTGCTGCCACACGTCCTCGTTAAAAATCATTGCCTGGCCGCCACTGGCTTTTAGGATGCCGAGCAGCACCCGGATAGTGGTGGATTTACCAGCACCATTTGGCCCAATAAAACCAAATACTTCCCCCGGATTAACGTCAAAAGTAACGTCTTTTAATGCCTGAAATTTACCAAAGGATTTCTGTAGATGATTAATGTTCACGACTGTCTGTGCCATAACTAACCCCTCCTTATTGATTGCCATCAGTTAAGCTAACCCGAAATTTCACCCAGAGTATATTCTCTATTGACCAGTAAGTCAATGACTAATGGGTCAATATTTAAAACGGCATTACGCGACATCTTATTTGACTTATAGTCGGCTCTAACCGCTATAATTAAACTAATAAATATATGAGGAGGAACATCGATGACAATTCCAAACATTTTACTAAATGATGGTCACCAGCTACCCATGCTAGGACTGGGAACGTATCAAATTCGCGGCGCTCAAGGTGTTGACCAGATTCTGTCAGCGATTCACGACGGCTACCGGTCACTTGATAGTGCGACTAATTACGATAATGAAGGTATCGTGGGTAAAGCCATTCGTCAAAGTGGTATTCCACGCAGCCAGTTCTTCGTGACTTCTAAATTACCGGGTAAGTATCACCACTATGATGATGCCTTAGACGCTATCACAGAGTCGTTAGCCCGAATGGGATTAGATTACTTTGATTTATTCCTGATTCACTGGCCGCTACCAAAGCGCGACCATTACGTGGAAGCTTGGCGGGCCATGATCACTGCGCAAAAGCTCGGTTTGATCCATACCATCGGTGTTTCCAACTTCATGCCGGAACATCTGGATCGTTTGATTAAAGAAACCGGCGTCACCCCTGCCGTTAACCAGATTGAAATTCACCCTTACTGGATCAACGAAGCCAACGTCCAAGCTGACAAGGATCGGGGCATCGCTACTGAAGCGTGGAGTCCACTGGGTCGCGGCAGCAACTCACTCAAAGAACCCGTAATTTTAAAATTAGCCAAGAAGTACAATAAAAACGCGGGTCAAATTATTCTCCGCTGGCACACGCAACGGGGGATCGTTCCAATTCCCAAGTCCAGCAGTTTGGTTCATCAGCGACAAAACCTCGATATTTTTGACTTTAAGCTGACTGACGACGAAATTCAGGCCATTAATTCGCTAAATAAACCGGATGGTAGAACCACAAATCAGGATCCAAACGAGTACGAAGAATTCGACTAATCAAGGGTTTAAATAAGCGCTACCATTACCGCAAAATAAGTAGTTGACATTCAATCAATATCATTGTATTATAGCCTCAATCAAAAAAGGGGGTGATGCTTTGAGTTACGGAATAAGTCTTAAAGCATCAGCTACGGAGACTTCAGTTAAATAGCTGATACTTAAGAGAGGGTCCCACGAAATCTATTCGTGGGACTTTTTTGTTTAGTGTGCGGAGCAACTCGGTTAGGTTCCAGAGTATAAGCAAATAAAAACGGGTATTCCTGTACTTGGGAATGCCCGTTTTTATTTGCTTATATGGCCGGAACCTGAGTTGCGAAGCACGATTCGGCTATGTTGGCTCATAGATTTTATTGCTTATACGGCCGGAGTCAGTGTTGCTGAACACGATTCGGCTACCTAAAATTACAAGCGCAACGTACCATTGATCAACACAGTCCTACTGAACCGCCTCACCATTCTTAACCGCTGGATTAGCAGACGCAGCTGGTACACTGTCCACGTTGATTTCTGAAGCAGTGGATGTTTCCAGCATGTGCCAGTAAACCACCAACGAAACCAAGGATGCCAGCGCAACGTACCAGAAGAACAACGATTCCATGTTAACTGAACGTAACCAGAGAGCAACGTATTCAACGGTCCCACCGAAGAGTGCCACGGTCAGCCCATATGGGAAACCAACGCCCAACGCCCGAATTTCAGTTGGAAACAGTTCAGCCTTAACGATGGCGTTAATTGAAGTATAACCAGAAACGATCACGACCCCAGCTAACATCAAGAAGAAGGCTGCCCATGGCGAATGAACGTGCGCTAACAAACTGAAGATTGGTACAGTAAATACCGTGCCACCGATCCCAAACCATAACAGTAATGGTTTACGACCAATTTTATCTGATAAATGACCGAAGATTGGTTGCAGGATCAACATAATTAACAATGCAAAGAAGTTGATAACTGAAACCACCCGAGTATTGAGTCCAGTGGTGTTGATCATGAACTTTTGCAGATACGTGGTGTAAGCGTAAAAGGCAATCGTCCCGCCAAAAGTCAACCCAACAACCGTAAAGAACTGCTTCGGATACTTGGCCAGAAGCGTTAAAGTACCAGCTTTCTTACTATTTTTGTTTCTAGCTTCAAATTGATCGGATTCTTCCATGGAAAGTCGCAGCCATAGCACACCCACGGCCCCAAAGGCACCGATTACGAACGGAATCCGCCAGCCAAAAGCAAACAACTGCGCGTTAGTCAAAACGTTTTGCAACACAATTTGAACCAGCAATGCGAATAATTGACCTGAAATTAACGTGACATATTGGAATGAGGAATAAAAACCACGACGTTTTGGCGATGCCATTTCTGATAAATAAGTGGCTGATGTTCCGTATTCGCCACCAAGTGACAATCCTTGGAACATCCGGGTAGCAACCAGAATAATCGGTGACCATACACCAATCGATTTAAACGTTGGTGTAACAGCGATAATCAAAGAACCTGTCGCCATAATCGTAACGGATAGTGTCAGCGCTGCTCGGCGCCCCTTTCGATCCGCAAAACGACCCATCACAAATGACCCCAGTGGTCGCATCAAGAACCCAACCGCGAAAACTGCGGCGGTTGATAACAATTCCGCCGTTTTATTTTCGGCCGGGAAAAAAGCAGCTGAAAAGTAAATTGCGAAGGAAGCGTAAACGTACCAATCAAACCATTCAATCATATTACCTAAAGACCCTTTTAAGATATTAGCAGCAATTTGTTTTTCTGTTCGTGTCGATGTCTTGTCCATGCGCAATCCTCCTATGCATTAAAATACTATTAGAATATTAAATTCTAATTAGCATGTATTGTAACCTGACATGATTAATTATTCAAGCACCGACTATTTATCATTTTTATGCAAAAGGGCTTAAATCCTTACTAGCAGTAACGAAACCGCTAACAAAAAAATTTTTTCAATGAATATTCTCGGTTCAAAGATTAAAGTTTAAAATGTTCGTGAAATTCCATTGAAACCCTGTTAAATTGTGCTTATAATAGCTCACAAGGTATTGAAGCGAATAATGCATAATGTTTAATAGTCAACATTCGTTCTTTCCAATGCTTTCATAAAACTAAATAGTAAAGTGAGGTGGTTACATTTGTCGCAAACTTAGCGGAATATTCACTAGGTATGGCTCAATAACCACACCTAGAAGCCAAGGAGGAAAATCATACTTGGCTACTTAGCCGCCTTATACCTGGTTTCACTGCCCACCCTCTATTCCACCTGACAGTGTTGCCAATCTTGACATAACAGATATATCAAACGACTAAGCAGACGGTTGATGATGTTCAAGGAACTCAAGTCAATTCAAAGGGAGAATAACCAATATTATGGATCGCAATCAAAATGGCTTATTGTACGGACCAGACGATAAAGTGCCTTACACGCAAGCTGGTTTCTTGGGCTTGCAACACGTGCTTGCAATGGACGTGTACGTCGCACCAATTATCATGGCCGGTTTACTATCGATGTCTGTAGCGCAAAAGAGTGGCTTTTTACAAGCTGCCTTCATCGCCTGCGGTATCGGGACAATTTTACAGACAAAATTCTTTCTAAAATTGCCCGTTTCTCAAGGCCCATCCTTCGTTCCCGTAGGCGCCGTTGCTGGGATTTACTTAGCAAACGGTGGCGCACACGGTGGGATGGCAACCGTTTTAGGCTCGCTAGTTGTAGGGTCATTTTTACTTATGGCATTAGGCGTTACCGGTGTCTTTCAGAAAGTCATTTCCAAGTTAGTTCCAGCCATCGTTGGTGGAACCATTATCACTTGTGTGGGCTTATCACTACTACCAGGCGCTTTGAACGATAATATCTTTAAGGCATCCGGCAACATTAATACCAATATGATCATTGCCGGTGCTACAGGTATTACCATGTTAATTGCTATTATTTTAAGTTCGCGGGTACCACAGTTAAGAAAAGCCCTCAAAGTCAGCTCAATCATTATTGCTTTGATCGTTGGCTCGGTAGTTGCTACCGCCATGGGCGTCTTCGACTGGTCATCCGTTAGCTCTGCACCATGGTTCAGCCTGCCCCAGTTCACGTCATTACATTACGGACTGCATTTTTCACTTCCAGCTATTTTAACGTTTGTGGTCATCTACTTAGTGTTAACGACTGAAACAACGGGTACTTGGTTTGCTATGAGCGCCGTTACAGGTGAAAAGATTACTAAGAAACAGTGGAATATGGGGATCATTGGCGAAGGTATCAGCTGTTTACTATCAGCTCTGCTGGGTGCCACCCCTATGACCGGTTATTCAACTAACGCCGGCGTTATCTCCGTTACTGGTGTTGCCAGCAAACGGGTCTTCGTCTCCGCTGGTTTCTGGTTTATCATCCTTGGTTTCTGCGGTAAATTGTCAGCCTTCTTCGCTGCCGTTCCCGCACCCGTCATTGGTGGTGTTTATTCCATCATCTGTGTCATCATCATGCTGAACGGACTTAACGTTGTACGTTACTTGAAGACTGGTGAAAGTGCCATTTATGTCATTGGTGTGCCAATCGTTTTGACGATGGCGATGGTCTTATTGCCCGCCAAAGTTGTTAGCGAAGCACCACAAATGCTGCAATATCTGCTAGGGTCACCAATTACGATTGCTGCCATTAGTGCGATCATCTTAAATCTATTAATGTCAAAAAAACAAACGGTGCCGTCCGAAACGACTGAAACTGTCCAAGCGCCAGCTGGACGGTAACCGTGGAATAACACGAAAAAGAGGCTGTGACTTAAGTCGTAAATCATAGCTTTCAAAAAAGGTTTATCGAAGAAATCAAAATTTGATTTCTCGATAAACCTTTTTTTCTGAATAAAATCGGGATTTTATCCCCTGATTTTAA
>Ga0214925_100545_pt1 | contig 16140 bp, 13 predicted proteins | sample Stichaenrichment_FD_168299 | JGI IMG/M metagenome (GOLD analysis project Ga0214925, IMG submission 168299) | Xylose enriched microbial communities from anaerobic bioreactor in Madison, Wisconsin, United States - 63SRT | ecosystem: Engineered > Bioreactor > Anaerobic > Unclassified | place: USA... | reverse complement strand
TTATTCGGTTCTCCAGAATTCGTTTTAAAATGTTTAGCCATGAGATACTTGCGTTCCTCTTTGATCATTCTTGTACAGCATCATGACAGCTGCCATAAATAGTGCAATACCAATAACGGTCATCCACTGGCTGCCAAGAATGCCTTTATCAAAGTTATAACCAAAATAATCGGCAAAGCTTGCACCTATTGGCCGTGTCAGGATATAAGCAAACCAGAATGACGCAATTTCAGCAACCCCGTTTTCTTTTGGCTTAAACATTGCCCGATAGACCAATACCATGAGGAAAATAAGTCCTAATACAACACCCGTATTAAGAAAGCCCAGTCCTAATCCCGTAGGATCAGTGTTATACCCGCCGCTTCTCGCAGTTGCAAACCAATCCCCGGCAGCCGTCCCAAGCATAAAGGTCGCAGCCACTGTCAACCAATAAAAGGCCTCTTTATATCTTGACATAATATGGTGAATTGATAAATCCTTTGTGGTAGCATACCACGCCACGAAAAAGCCAATCATCAGCACAAAGAAAATCAGGGTCGTTTCAGCATAATGAAGACCGGTTACAGCCTTTAAAGTATCCGCAGAAAAAGTTCCAAAAACCGCCAACAAGCCAACTGAATTCCAGTAAAAGATTGGATGATACTTATCAGATTTGATCTGCAGATACAAAAATACAATAAATAGTGATAATGACCAACCGACCGTAAACAATTCACCGAGCGTTTGATGCTGTTGTCCGAAAATTTGACTTGAAAAATCCGAAGCTGATTCCCCCAGCATAGTTGAAATTAATTTGGAAATCCAAAACAGCATCGTAATGGCAGGCACCTTGTTTTCCAATACTTTATGTTTCACAACTATCACCTCACCTTAATTAGTGATTTCAGATTAGCATTTACTAAAGACAGCTTCACTCTGTTTTACGTGAGAGAAAAATGTGAGAATCTCAGAAAAAAAATAACCAAGACAATTTTCACATTAGCCTTGGTCATCATTATATTTAATAAAATTTTATTAGCCTACTTAATCCCAACAACTTCCTGCAGCCATTCCATGCCCAACTCGAACCATCGTGCCATATGTTTATCAGCGCGATCACGGTTGACAATAGCTGTCCACTTATTTGCAAGGGCAATGCCATGATTGCCTGTTCCAAATTCATGGACTTCAAACGGCACGTTGTTCTTTGCCAATGCCTCAGCGTAAACGTGAACATGATCCAGGAATGGTGTTAATTCATCATTGATTGATCCCCAAATAAACGTTGGTGGTGTTATCGAAGAAACCGTCTTTGAAACATCCAGGCTCCTAATGCCCATTTTTTTATCCAATGTCGGCTTAATAACCGGATAACCCAACATGGCAAACTTTGCGTGGCTATGTTTCTCATTTGAATAGTCGGCTGCCAGCTGACCACCTGCAGAAAATCCGATAATACCTAATTTATCGGTATCAACATTTAATTCATCGGCATGCTTAATAATGTAGTCAAAAGACTGCTCAATAGACGCCTTGGCATCCTGATAATTTTTCTTTTCCAAAACCGGATACTTAACGACAAAGGCTTGGAATGCTTGAGTTGCAAATGTCAGTGCCACCCGTTCGGTATCTCGTTCTTTTAATTGTTTATAACTGCCACCGCCAATAATCACAATGCCGGGAAGCTTTTCATCCGTTTTACTTTGATAAATGTCTAATGAAGACTCTTCTGATTGATCAAGTCCGATATTCCTAATATCCATGAAATCACCTCAGTGTCTATGATAAGTGGATTTCATGAAAATTACCATGACCAATATGACAAATATTTGTGGTTTTCTTACAAGGACAGCCACTTTCGATACCTATAATAATTCGTTATATCGTTATTGAATCGCTTGATAATGACAAGTTTTCACATTTATTGTTAAGATTGACGGAATAAATTGACTTACGTCCAATGAATAACATATAATACCCTTTGTTATTTCCGGGGTCTAATTATCATTCTGAGGAGCAAGGTCATATGTCTTGGTTTATTAAACGAAAAAAAATAGTTATCTTTTTAGCCTCATTCTTAATTGCAGGTGGCGTATTTATTGCTACCGGCAGAGTCGCAGATACAAGTTCCGAGGAAGTCCAGGTTGAATACAGTTCACCGGTCATCACGCATGCCTATGCCTTGAAGAAAAAAGCTATTTTGTACAATAATGTCAAACTCACCCAAGCGATAAACGGCAGTTCATTTTTAAAAACCGCCTGGTATCGAACACATGCCGCTAAACTTTCGATCAATGGCAAAACACAAACGGCTTATCAAGTCAAAGACAATAGTGGCAAATATACGTTTTGGGTTTTGCGGTCACAATTAAAATCGATTAACAGTAACTCCTACAAGTTGAAGCTTGCCGGAGCCAACAATCGATTCTATCATAAGAAAATTGGCTTCTTCGGTGACTCAATTCCTTCCGGATGGGATGGTTATCATTTCTACATGAACAATTCATACCCGGATTGGATGAATAAATATCTTGGTACTGATAATCGTGTTGAAAACTTTTCAGTTCCCCACGCCAAAATTGTTGGCAAAAGATTTGCATATATTGGCACAACAAGGGTTGCACAAGACTTGCCCGTCGCTATTAAGTACCATGAAAACGACATTCGTAATATGAATATGATCTTTATTCATATTGGTACAAATGACTACACCAATTATTCAGGATCGGGGAGTTTGAGAAATGTTATCGCCCATTTAAAGCGAAACGTGATGGCAATCAAACTGTTGAATCCAACCGCCAAACTTTATGGCGTCTTACCATTAACGCGCTATGATGCTAACGGTCAAAATCGACAAAACATGTCGGATATGTATGGCTACACTTTCGGCCAACTCAGAAGTGCCGAAGCCAAATTATATCGCCAATTAGGTGTTAATGTGATCAACTTTGACACAATTGCACCGAATTTGATTACCGATCAAAATAAAGATATCGTGTATGAGGATCATGAGATTCACCCAACGCCACAGGTTGCCCAAAAACTGGGTTATTACTTGGCAAAATACCTAATCAGCAAATAAAAAGAAAAGATGGTCAGGACTTATCATCCCGATCATCTTTTTCTTTTTGTCATACGTGATTCCCAACCGTTGTTAATCTTAATATCAGTCCAGTCAGATGCTCACTTATTGCTTAAGATTTAATGTGACCAATTGGTAATTTGTCTTAACATTGCTAACCTGCTTCTTGGTTTGCTTTCCTTTTTTCTTAATCGTCGTCACGGTATGAACCGTCGACTTGGCCTGCTGCACTTTGGTGACAATCAATTTTGTCCCACTATCCAATAAATATTCCTTTTCACCAACATTCGTAGAAACCGGATCGATATATGCGCCGTGATAGCCGGTCGGCAAATTGATTTTTAATACAACATGCTGTTTGGAAAAACCCAATGCAATCATTTGGCTAAGCGTACAGGATGAATAAGCCGGATCGTGGTATTGACGGCCAACCTTTAGCGATTGACTACCAAGGGACTTTGCCAGTCCTTCTTTGGAAATGCCACGGTAAACAGTTGTCGGCTGATCAAGATGAAACGCTTGGATGCCGGTACTAATTGACTTGATGCTGGTTTTAACCTTTGCCGAAGCAGCGTCATCAGGCTGACGAAGTGCCGTGTTAATCTTGCCATATCCGTTATTTGTATAATAACGAATTGCCTTTACTTGTCCCTTACTTAACTTTTTAGCCCACTTTTTAGACGAAACCGTAAGCTGCTTAATCTTTTCAGGATTATTCTTAATACCCGCTATTGAATAAACGTACTTGATTGGGTTAATGAACGCAAACTGATTTTTATTCCCGGGAATTGTCACAACATAGCCATTTCGACTGGTAAGCTTGTCCTTTACCGTTAAAACACTGTTTTTTGTGACTGATACCCAGTGATCATCATCCACACGTCCATTTGCAATGCTGTACAATCTCGCTAGTTTATTCGTTACCAACTGTCGTTTACCCACGTTAACAGCGTGTGCATAATAATTAGTCGTGACATAGGTTGTTTGGTTGCCCTGCACTTCTTTCCGAACAGATTGGGCTTGGACCGGTAGTTGGACAAAAATCCCAACCAGAAAAATCGTTCCTAAAAGCAGTCTTTTAAATTTGGTCATTTTTATAACTCGTCCCTTCGAAAACTATAGGCAACATTTTACACGAATTTAACTGCTTTGCAAGTTCGACTAAAATTCTGACTCACGCCTCCTTTAAAATGACCCAGCCCTAAAAGCATTTTCTTCTACTATTATTAAAAAGATTGATACAAGTTTCGCAGATTAACGTTGTAAATTAAATGTAATTTCTTCGTTAAATTTGGTTAACAACTTTCTCAAAATAATTAAACTTTCAAATTTCACTTGTGTTGTAACCGCTTTTTGCCTAACAATAAGGTTGAGTTATTAGGAGGGTTCATATCATGCAAGAAACAGCTTCACGTTCGATTGGGAAATCGCGAAAAGTCCCGTTGTTTATCCTGTACACCGCCACCTTTATTTTTATCTGCTTATTAACCTATTCGCTACCTTGGCTGGCGGGAAGAACCTTGATCTGGAATGTCGACGGTATTGCACAACATTTCCCGATTTTGGCACAGTTCCAACGGATTTTGCAGGGCACCGCACACCAATCACTATTCGGTTGGTCATGGAATTTGGGTGCCGGTGCGGATCAGTTAACAACTTTTGCTTTTTACATTGTCGGTGATCCTTTCAGTTACCTGATTGCCCTATTTCCAGCTGACAAACTTGAACTGGGCTATCAAGTCTTAATTCTGCTTCGATTATACTGTGCGGGTTTGGCATTTCTTGCTTGGGCAAATCAACGTTCATTCAGTCGTCATAGCAAACTAATCGGCACGTTGATTTATACTTTTTCCGGGTACAATTTTTACGTCTCCATGCACCATCCTTTTTTCCTATTACCGATGATCATCTTTCCGCTTCTGGCGATGGGCGTCGAAAAAGTGCTTCATAAACAGAACTGGCTGCCACTGGCACTTGCGACCGCATTAGCTTTAATCAGCAATTTTTACTTTGCCTACATGCTGGCACTCGGTACCTTTGTCTATTTATTGACCCGCTATTTACACTATCGCCACGTTAGTCCCGAAAAGTTACCAAACACTAAAATTATTTATTGTGTCATCCAAGCGGTCATAACCGGATTATTGATGGCTGGTATCACACTTTTCCCGACGCTTCTAGCCGTTTTAAATTCAACCAGAATTGCCTATCACGCTAAGTTTGCCAACGGCTTATTATTATATCCGGCAAAATACTACTTTTCTTTACCTAATCAACTGATTACCAGCACAACCATTAAAGATTACTGGCTGGTTCTTAACTTCTGTGGTTTGGCCTTTTTAGCTGCCATTTATGTCTTGAAACATTTCAAAGCAAACAGGGCACTGGCCATTATTTTGCTTGTTATTCTGGTTTCAATCCTGCTGCCACAAGTCAGTGCAACAGCAAATGCCCTTTCGACGCCTTCAAACCGCTGGTTATTTCTGGCAGTCCTGCCAATGAGTTTAGCAGTAATGATTTTTGTCGATCAATTACCGCATTTAACGCGCAGCGACTTGAAATGGTTGATTGGATCAACCGTTGCCCTAATCGCGCTTGTCTGGATTACAAAGGGATTAACGTTAAACGTCCAACAAAATGACCTGATTGCTTACGGATTTCTAATTGGTTTTCTTTTATTAATTGCATGTCAAACGTCTCTGAAACTATCGTTAAAAACGGTCGCAGTGACTCTAACCGGGTTGGTTTTAATTAATCTGGTAAGCAATGGTCAGGGATGGTTAAGTCCAAATAATAGCCGGAATCTAAATTCCGAATTGATGTCGGGATCAGCTGCTAAATGGTTAAAAGACTATTATGACGGTGCACAAACAGCACTGCCAAATACCGGTGGCTTTTATCGAACAACAACTATGAACCAATATTATCGCCATCGAACTGCTGGTAATAATATCCCTATGGTTCTCGGTACCCATGACTTGGGCGCTTATTACTCAATTCAAAACGGTTATTTATTAAAATTTAACCGATCACTTGGAAATTCCGATTCCGTGGTCAACTCAGTGATCGGTGAAGGCGATGGTCGTACGACCCTACTTAACCTAATGGGTGTTCAATACATGTTTGCCAAAACCGATATTATTAAGCGTCCCCAAGCAGTTCCATATGGGTTTCATTTTGTTAAAAACAATCAGGGAGGTATTCTTGATTTTCCTGAACTTCCGGTTCCCGGCCTCAGTAATCACTCAGGTACCGTGCTGTTAAAATCAGATCTGGCGCTTCCGTTGGTTTATATGCAAAATCATGCCATTACGGCAGCTGATTATAACAGTTTGTCACCACTTCAGAGAGAACAAGCCCTATTATCGGGTGCCGAAGTTCAAAAACCCGTTGATGGTGTCTCATCGACTTCTCCCAAACCAACTGTTAAGACCGTTGGTTATACGACTCAGATGTATGATCAACACTTGGTTAATAACCCTATTAAGGCAACACTCTATCGAATGAGGCATTCACCAAACATCAGATATCGTCAGGCTGCCGCTAAATTCAAGACGACATTGCCGGCCAACAAAATTGCGATCTGGGAAAAAGCAACCGGTCTTAACCCAAAGGGAACACCCTTAAAAAACGTTATTGCTAAAAATCGGGAAGTCGTTGAACGCCACGAGGCCGAAAATCAAAGCGGCTTAAAGATCATGGATAACGATGCACAGGGACACCACTTGGCATACCGATTGAATTTAAGGGACCCCAACAAATACCGTAACAGTGAACTGTACCTGGTCATTGATGGCATTTCAGAAACCCGTCATACAATGATGGACCGCCTTGATAACCTGCGTGCGGATTCAATTGTGAGCGGAACGCCGGTTTCCAAGCTGCAAAAGATTGATCGTTTAAGAACCGCCGCCGCATTTCCGGATTTGGGCGGTTACTCAATATCTGTACAAACCGGTACAACGACAGCTCATGTCCGTCAACTGCCGATGAATAACCTTTCAGATTATGAAGACCGACAGCACATTGTTCTAAACCTTGGGTACACCTCAAAGGCAAATCGTGCACTGATCCTACGTTTCAGAGGCGTTAAACAATTGCACTTCAAGAGTCTCAAAATTATGGCAGTGCCATTTAATAGAACTTATAACCGCAGGATTAACCAACTTCAGCAAACCGGTCTTCAGTATCAAAAAGTCACCAATGATACTGTTTCCGGGTATACCGACTTAACAAATCGTCCTCGGATTATGACCACTTCGATTCCGTATTCAACCGGCTGGCATCTTCAAATTGATGGTCGCAATGCTGAAACATTCCGTGTTAATACCGGTTTTGTGGGTGCCCAGGTTCCTGAAGGCCACCACTTTATTAAATTAAAGTACGAAACACCCGGTTTTAAACCTGGTATCCTCCTATCGATTGCAGGTATCATCTGGTGGGTCATTTTTTCATTGATATATGGCATGACTTTGTTGATGAAACACCGAAAATAGTGACGAACTTGAGCGTCTGTATCAATTCCCTAATCCAATTTTTAAATTAACCATTAAAAGTTGCCTTTTTACTTTTCAAACCTGTCATTTTGATTACAATTAGAGATTGGAAGTGAGGTAATCAATACTTCTTTAACCATGTCAGCGTTCAATTTTGCTTTAAGGTTAATTTATGGTTACTATGAAAAAATACAAAAAGCAATCAAATTAGTGGTTGCCTGATTAATATTGCAAATCAAGTCTTTTAGGAAGGGTTCGGTGATCGCACCAAAATTATGAGAAAAAAGAGAATTGAATGGATCGATATTGCTAAAGCCTATGGTATTATAGCGGTCGTCATCGGCCACGCTTTGGCAAGTGGTACAACCACGCATATCATTTATTGGTGGCATATGCCGTTGTTCTTCGTTATTGGTGGTTTCTTTTTAAAACCAATAAATGCTAAGAAATTAATTGAATGGAAAAGGTTCTTTAATAAACGACTTTATCGAGATCTGTTGATCTACTTTATGGCGGGAATCGGGCTCATTCTTTTGTACAGCATTTTGTATAATAAAGATTGGCAATACCTGGTTAACCATCTATCACGATTAATTGTCGGTGGCCGGACATTAAACCTTTACACAAGTACGTTTTGGTTCATTAATGTTTATCTGCTGTCGATCTGCGCAGTAACACTTTTAATTTCAACAGTAAAATCTCGCTGGATACAGTTGGGAATTGTATCAGCAGCTTTATTTGCAGGTACTTGTTACGATAAGATTGATTGGATGCACCTCTACAGCTTTGAAACAATGCCGTGGAATGTGGACATTGTTTTAATTGCAGCATTCTTTACCTATATCGGTTATCTGTTTTTCCACACTCATTATCAATGGATCGAAAAGCCGGTACCAATTGCAAGTCTTTTAGTACTTTCCGGAACATTAGTTGTCCTCTATTTGAATAACAGTTTTGATTTTCAATTTTCATTGAAATCCCACGAGATCCAATCTTCGTTACCAAAAGTGGTTATGTTGGCAACGATTCCACTCATTTTTTCATTTGGCGTAATGGGTCTTTCCTATCTAACATCCCATCTTGAAAGCAGCTTTATCTTGGCAACAATCGGTCAACATACAATGATTATCATGTACCTGCACAACGCCCTACTGGATATCACTTCAATGGCCGGTATCGAAAATGTTGCAACCAAGGTGATTATTGCAATTATCGTTCCAATGCTGATTACTTTGGTTAAACGCCCGGTTACAAGAAACCGCAGCCTTTACCTTGACAGTTAATCATTACAAAAGCGTTTGAGAATCCTTTTCCCTTTATAGAGGAAGCTCAAACGCTTTTATAGCTCAAATTCAACCATAAATGGCATTTTAACCGCTTAACGACCGGTCAGTGCTACAATGATACTTGAATCATTAATCATCATTGGAAGTGATTTTTTGGAAAATCCTGAGATTCAACCACATCAAGAAAAAAACACCAATCGTCTTGTCCTTTCAACCGCATGGAAAATCGTTCAAGATGCTGACTATCAAGCAGTTACGATGGATGCCGTCGCTATAAATGCTCACCTGTCTAAAACCGAGCTTTATCAAAAATGGCCCGACCGTGCCACGTTGGTAACAGCCGCATTTTCTCATTACGATTCAATGGCCGTTAATCTGCACGTTCCAAACGGTGGTCACTTAGAACGTGATTTAAGTAAATTATTCAAAGAACTACTACCGGAAATTAATGAATTGAGCCGCCCCAAGTTCGCCGGGCTAGTGCCGGAAAGATTACAAGATGTCTCGCTGGATCAGATTTTTTCAATCGGTCCAGGCAAGGATTTTCATAAAGTCTTGATGACTATGCTGAAACGGGCCAATAAACGGCACGAAATCCAGCTAGACCAATTGTCGGAAAATGTTCTTAACCTGCCCGCACTTCTATTAGTTAACCAAATTATTCAGGGAAAACAGGTTGTTAAGAAAAATTTGGACCAACTCATTACAGAAATCCTGCTACCGGTTTTTACCGCGTCAAAAGTGAAATGGATATAATCTAATTAAAAATAAGCAAGAAAAAGGGATCAGACTTATTTCAAAACCAAAATGGCTGGAAATAATATCTGATCCCTTTTAAATCGCCAAACCCAAAGTGTCCATTAACGAGTCTCTACGTGAAACGTCATTAATTGTCTGTTAATGAAAGACTCGCGCTATTCCTGCAATATCAGACCGCTGTCCATTTCGAATCGGCTGTACCATAATCCGTGGCGGCCAACTTTCAATAACGCGGTTTCCACCAAGATAAATGGCAACATGCCAAATCGTATGGGTGCCCGGTTGATAATAAAAGACCAGATCACCCCTTTGACGATGATTATAGGAAACATGCATCAACTTTTTACTTGCCCAAAGATTTCTGGAATTCCATTCGTTTCCCGGAAATGCATGATGAATCGAACTAATCGGTGCCGGATCAATACCACCGGCATATAATGCCTGCATCACTAAACCGGAACAATCAGTCCCGTATTTAGGACTGGATGAAGCCCCAACCAGGTATGGATTCCCCATATATCGGTAAGCCTGATGAATCATTGCGTCGATATGTGCCTTTCGTCCCTGCCAAGCATTTGCTTTTAAGGGTGCCACATAACTGTCAATCCCTGTCCAGGATGTCTTAGTAAATCCCATTTTCAGCCAGGTTGCTTCATTCACATTACCGGTCACTTTTAAATGGTGCCGGCTTTGAAATTGCCTGACCGCATGATAAGTTGCCTGATTGTATTTATTATAGCCGGCAAAAGTCCCCATTTTACGCATAATGTACCAGGTTTTAATACCTTCAAACCCCCGTTTAACCGTATAGCCGATCTGCCCATAGGGTTTAATCTGTTGATAATGAACCTGATAGTATTGCTTGGGGTTTTGATACCCGCTTGTCTTGGCAACAACTGCCTTATTTGCCGTCACGTACTGTTGATGATTCGTTTCAAGTGCAGTGACTCTGCCATCTTTTTGAACAACCTCATCAATCTTTAAAAAATGACCCTTTTTAACCAAGTTGGATTTCACCGTTCGCGCTGAATCTTTATATAGCCGAACCGCTTTTTTCGTTTTAACAATACCCGGATTTGACGTAAATGATGATGCTGACGCCTGGAATTCCCCGGCAAGGCCAAATAAGGCCCCTACACCTAAAATAATTGCTAACCTAACTCGTCGTTTCATCTCAATCTCCCCTCAAATGATCTAATAACTCAATGCCCGATAAGCATCCCTGCTTCGATGCCTCTGCAAAGTTTGAACAGTCATGCTTGCCCGTTTGGCTGTCCATGGATCGTTGTAATATGCCCGGGTTGCTGAATAACCCGTTATTGCCAATGCATGATTCACAAACCCATCAACGCCGTGGACCCAAACAACAACCGGATGGTCCTGCCTAATTGATTGCTTAATCCTGCCAAAACCTGCTCCGGTCATATTGATTGCCGATCCTGCATGATTTTTAACCAATTTCATTAAGCCTTTGGGATAAATCCACCAACCGGATGTTGAATAAGGATTACCAACAAATCCCTTATTAGGATTTTTGCTGCGCGGCATTTCACGCGCCAACTGCATTTTGGTCACATCCGCTCCGGCATACTGCAGCATCATGGTCGTCGCAGCAATTTCACATCCGGTTGGCAGCTGCGGCCTTTGTGCAACCATCGGAACGTTTAATCGCAGATACGATTGATTCATCGCACTTTTATGAATCCAACCAACGGTTTTGTGCTGATAGGCAATTTTTAACCAAGTGCCATCAATGGTGACCTCTTCACGATTAACGTGAACCTCCTTACCCGCATATTGGCTTGCATACGCAATCGGATCAACATTTTGGGCAGAAGTTAACCGTCCTCCGGTTTGGTATATCCCATTATTTCGGGATGTGCCATTCCCTACTTTTAAATAATAGTTTGCCGGTGTATTGGAATACACCTCTTGATAAGTCGAATCGGCAAATGCTTTCCCGGAAAAGCCAAACACCAGAAAGCACGTTAATAAGCCTACGAAATAATAAATACTCCTCATTAAAGTCCCCTTTTTCCCTTCCATTAATATAATTGCTATTAAATGATAAGTTAGATTATATAGGAAAAACGGAGATTTGCATATAACTTTGTGCAAAAGGATTATTTTATCCGGCTGATTTCGGCATGTTATCCACTACAATTAAAAAGAGCTGAGCAGAATCCCCGTATCCCTCAACCTCCAACTTTGGGTATACAGTTGTATCGACTGTATCGCCACATTTCTTTATAAACCGGTTTCTTATAACAAATTCTCCGGATATGGTTTGATTGCGACAGCACCCCAAATCATCCGGCTGATATCACTAAAGGTTACATCACTTTCGGTATAAATATTTTCTTGAATATTTTGAGCATGCCTCCGAATGACCGAAAAAATAGCTGCCATTGTAAGGCTTCTATCAATCGGCCTTAACACGCCCGCTTTTATTCCCATCTCAAATAAAGATGCAATTGGATTATTTGGGCCTATGAGCTTAGAAATATAATCGGGAAAGTCTTTGGACAAGGATTTGATTTGCTCGATAATCGATAAGCTGTTGGGGTTATCAAGAGAAAAATCATACATTGCCCGAATATAAGCAAAACAACGTTTCTCAATAGCCACTCTTTTGTCCAAGACAATCTGCATGCCCGGGGTTTGTTCCAACTGATTAATTTCCCGTAAGTAAACCCCTTCCAATAAGGCCCGTTTGTCTTTGAAATAAAGATAGATATTAGATTGAGATATTCCAACCTTTTTTGCCACTTGGATTGTTGAAACCGATGGGGCACCCTCACTCACAATTAGTTGTGCCGTTGCATCCAATATTTTCTTTTCTTTTGTTAAATCTTTTTTCTTCATATACATAGATTACCCAAAAAAGAAATCAGTTTCAAGGTTGACAAAAGATAGGACTATCTCTTATAATCTGTTCTATAAAAGATAGTCCTATCTTTTAAGGAGGAGACTTTATGAAAATAACTTTACTTGGTTCACTTGGTCATATCGGCAGTATTGTTGCACCAGCCTTGCTGAAGGATGGTCATGATGTCACAATTATCACAACAAGCCAAAAGCGAGCTGCTCAAATCAAAGAATTGGGTGCCAATGCAGCAATTGGTACTATGACTGATGAAGACTTCCTTTCTCGGCAATTTCAAAACGCCGATGTTGTCTATTTAATGATCTCTGGAAACAGTGATGGTTCAATATTTGAAAATGCCAAAAAACAGGGTCAAATTTTTTCAAATGCCGTTCGAAAAGCTAACGTTAAGAACGTTGTCGACCTCAGTAGCATTGGCGCGTACGAACCAGAGGCCGGTAGTTTGTATGCGTACCACTTTATTGAAGATAAGCTCCGTGAGTTAAATGATGTCAACGTTGCATTCGTTCGTCCTGTCGGCTTCTACAGTAACCTATACACTAATGTGCAGAGTATTCGGCAGAATCACGTCATTTATTCAAATATTCCGGAACAAACCGAAGGAAAACGGGTCTCTCCGATTGATATCGCTAAGGTGGTCTTAAAACTTTTGGAGCAAACTCCAGAAGGCAAGACCATTCACTATGTATACAGTGATACTTTTAGTATGCACCAATTAATCGAAATGCTTAAAGTGTCCCTTCCAATGCCAGATCTTCATTTTGTTCAGATAACGGATCAAGAGGCTGAAAACCAGTTACTCTCCAATGGCATTCCAATGTCAATCGCAAAATCGTTTGTCCAGATGAATGCTTTTCAACGAAATCCAGAAAAGCTTTATGAAGATCTTAATCGTCAATCCCCTGTTGCCGGGCATTATAAGCTAACTGATTTTGTCCAGGAATTCACCGCCTCTTTCAATGATCAAAAGCCATCAGGAGGATCAAATACACTCGTGGACAAATAGAGCAAAAAAGTTGAAACAATATAAAAAGAACCAGAATGACAGTGATCAAATAACCGTACACTAATTGGGACTGCTCCTCAAAGCAACGCCCTATACTCCGAACGTAAATCGCTTTGTTTCGCACACTAATCCGAATTGCTGCATGATGTTGCTCACCAGATTTTCCAGCACCGCTTTTCAAACAAAACCAATCACTGTTATAAATGGTCCTCAAGATATTAGATTTTTTTCACGAATTTTCTATCTCTAAATATTAAGAAATGAGCAAAAATACTAAGTCATTAGTGTCCTTGCTCATTTTTTAATTCCCTTTACCTATTTCCTCATCCATGTCAATAATTGTTAGCCAAAGGGTTCAATGTCAACCATTCCCGACCCTAAACTTTCCAATTCTTTAGATCGCTTAGATATTGTGAGTATCTAATTTTTTTCAACTGATGTTTAACACGATAACTCGAAACCCATTTCCAAAACCAATTTTGTCGCGTATTTCTCTTAAATAACTGATTTTGCCAATATGTAATATCGGCGGCAATTTGTTTCTGGCTCAACCAGGGATAATCATGTCTTAAATAAGAGTTGCAACTTTTAAACGGTCTGACCGTCCAATATTGATGACCGATAAACTGGCTTCGCGTGACCTGAAAATAGCGGGCCTGCCCAGATGATAGTCGATAAATTCTTCTAACCAATCCGATTCCAAACGGTGGTTGAGACGTTTGCAGCAGCCTTTTCCGATCATCAACGGATTTGGATTTTTCTGTACGCAAATAGGGTGCCAAGGGAATCACAATCAATGCATTCTGCATTTCGTTTCTTCCACGGGAATCGCTATTTAATGCATGCTGAAGATCCCTTGTTAAACGATACTTGACCACCCGGCCATTGGGTCGAATAACATCGGCACACCAAATTTGTTTAAGCCTCGCCATCTTGATTCACCTACCTCAATCTGATCTATTGCGATTCATTGTATCATTAGAAACCAATAGAAAAGGCGTGGACGGCTAAATGTAAACTGAATTTAACGGAAAAGTCTAAAGTGACGTGCCTTATTCACTATATATAACAGTGCTCATCACTATTCCTGCGCGGATAAACACAAAAACACGCCAAGTCTTTATCCTTGAACAAGCGTGCGAACTTCCAGGATCTTAAACTCAGTGTGCTGTATTTGTTTTTGATTCGTGTGCAAAAGGCATCAAAAACGCACTAGTAAATATTTAATTTAACAGTTGGTTTACGAAATTTGATTTAGGAAAGACTTTCCCGGTAATTGATTGCCGATTTCAAAATTTGATAAAATTGTTTTGCCCAAGTCGCTAAACGTTGAACGAATGCCCAGTTGATTGCCATTCGCATTGGGGGATGCAGCAATCAACGGAACAAATTCTCTGGTGTGGTCAAAGCCCTTAAATGTAGGATCATTACCGTGATCAGCAGTAATTAAAATCAAGTCCGTGGGCGTCATCTTCTCAATAATTTCTTTTAATTGAGAATCTATTCTCATTAGTTCTATCCCATAACCTTGTGGATCCCTTGCATGACCATATTTATCCAAATTTCCCAAATCCGCAAAAATCAAACCGATACTTTGAGTTTCCATGGTTTCAAGGAGCTTGTAGAAACTGCTTTGTTTGTTATAAATCTGAATCCGATTTTCAATTCCCCGACCGGAAAAAAGATCATTTACCATGCCAATACCGGAAACCGGGGTATGGTTCTCAGCAAGGAAATCCAAGACGGTATTAGCTTTTGGCACAATTGCAAAATCACGCCGATTATCGGTAAGCTTAAAATCTGAAAGGGTCTTACCAACAAATGGGCGAGCAACAACTCTGCCGATTTCTAAATGACTTTCATCGACCACGAAACGAATATATCTACAAATCCGATACAGTTCCTCGAGCGGTACTACTGCTTCATTGGAGGACACCTGCAATACTGAATCGCTTGAAGTATATACAATTAAGTCACCTTCTTCCGATTGCTGTTGACCAAAATCCTTAATCGCAGTTAATGTTGCAGCTGGACGATTTAGAATCACTTTACGATTTGAAAACGTCTCAATTTTGTGAATCAGCCGAGACGAAAAACCACTTGGAAATGTATCCAATTGCTCTTTTAGCGGTGCACCCATCATTTCCCAATGGCCATTCAAACTGTCCTTACCAGCAGAAATCTCCTGCATTCTGCCAACTTGACTTATTAGTGGTTTCGTCGCTAAAATCCCCGTTAACGGCGATTGACGTGGAATATTTCCCAATCCCAGTTTAGTTAATGTTGGCAAGGCTAAAGATCCCCGCCAGTAATCGCAAACATGTCCCAACGTATCTGAACCTTGGTCGCTAAATTTATCGGCATCGGCAGCTTCGCCAATCCCGACTGAACTAAGCAAAATCACGACAACTCGCTTAAATCTCCTCATGATTAATTCACCCGGTGAAGCTTACGTTAAATCCCCCTTAACAGAAAAGCTGAAATTCTTAGCCTTTCATTATTAGTGTAGCATCTCAGGACAAAAAGATTATTGTACTAAGTTACAAAATATTGGTGACGATTATTGTGGTAGTATACAACAACTATTTTGAAGATTTCCCGCAACCACGCGTTATAATAGCATTTTTTGTAGTTTATACTTAAAT
>Ga0214925_100544_pt1 | contig 16143 bp, 16 predicted proteins | sample Stichaenrichment_FD_168299 | JGI IMG/M metagenome (GOLD analysis project Ga0214925, IMG submission 168299) | Xylose enriched microbial communities from anaerobic bioreactor in Madison, Wisconsin, United States - 63SRT | ecosystem: Engineered > Bioreactor > Anaerobic > Unclassified | place: USA... | reverse complement strand
TTAGAACCATTAACGTTAACGTTACGAGTAGTAGCGTCAGCAGTTAAGGCTTTGTTAGATGTAACCTTAGCATATGACTTTGCAGAAGCAGTTTGTGCGTTAGCAGAACCTGCAACAGCGACGAAGCCTAAAGCAGCTAAGCCTACAAATAATGATTTCTTCAAGCTTGATTTCATTATCTTGTCTCCTCCAATATATAAATTGATTTGTAGTTCACTAGGTATATGTAAACTGCAATTATCATTCTACCCCAAATCGATGAAATGAACAACCGCAATCTCATATTTTTGCTCCTAATCAACTTTACGTACATTATTCTAACGCCTTGTTTAGGGGTTCGCAACATTTACGTCCTTAATTTATATGATTGTTATATCTGAAACACTATTGTAATGAAAAGAGGGCTAAACTTATCAGTTCAGCCCTCTTCTCTTGATGCTAGTGTAATCAGTAAGAATATTTCATTTGATACATTGTGCACAAATAACTAGATTTAATTATTTACGAGTGTCGAATAATGGATCAATTTCGGTACTCTTGTATTGAGCGGCGATCGGTGTTTGGTATGGGTTTACACCATCTTTATCGAACATACCAAGTACAGAAATGGCCTGCATCTTCTTTTGGACATCTTCACCGGCTAAATTTCCGCTGGCATAGCTGATTGTCATCGTTTTTGTCTTGTCGTCTGATGATTTAAAGATTAATTCAAGTGTTCGCATAGAGTGTTTCCTCCTGAGTTTTGATAAAATTTGTTGTTAAAATCCGGTATTTCCATTAAAAAAAGATTTCTGATTATCCTAAATTATGCTTTTGGCGCTTCAACAGGTGCTTCTTCTTTAACAGGTGCATCCACGCTGACATGATCAGTGGTAGCAACCGTTGCGTCCAGCAAGTCTCCCTCAGTTAAAGAATCAATGATGCCGCCGAATTTTGTGATCATTTCTGCCGATACATCCTTCGCAACATAACTAAAGTTATGCTTAACGCCATTCTTATGATCTTTCTCAGTAAACGTGTAGGTCGCAGTTGATTTCATCCAATCTCTTTGCATTATGTGTATTCTCCTCTGTTTTAATTAACTTTGTAAGCTGTTGGCCAACCCTTACATCTATTAGTAACGAAATGAGATGGCAAAAGTGTCCCATGAAATTTCAACTTTTTTCAAATTCTTTTTTTAACCTTGTTTATAGGCGATTACCTACTTTCCTGATAATGCTTTTACGCCATCTATAAACGGTTTTTCTATTAATTCCCAAGTACAGCGCAATTTCAGTCACGTTCATCCCCAAATAATACGCACATTTCAAATATTTCAATTCGTTCATCGTACATAATCCCGATAATGTTTCAATTAATGCAACGCCATCCATTTTCTCAACGCTTTGATTAGCATCCGAAATTTCGGCCAGTGGATCATCTTCACCAGTTGTTTCATAAATATGTCCATCTGCCACACGCTGCTTATTCATATAATCAATCATCGCCCAATAGACACCCTGATAGATATACGCTAAAAACGGATCCGGCTTTTTCTCAGCATTTATCCCCTGAATATACTTATTCACAAAAGCCAGCCGCCCTTCCTGGACCATGTCGTCATATAACGGGTTGCCTTTCATCACATGTAGCCTCTTCAGCACACCGTAAATAATTAGTTCGTGATCACCGTCTAATAGAAAGTTAAATGCTTCAGTTCTGTCTCGTTGTTCTTGATAATTCATCTTGAATCTCCTCAATCAATTTGATTTGATCACAGGGCCCTGATCACAAGAAACAATGATAGATAATCCTCACCAAAACAGCTATAAGGGACTTTTTATAAGCAAGATTCTTGGATTATCAAGGATTTAAAGCGATATAGTAAAACGGTTTATGTATACTTTTTTCTGTTTTTCCTGTTTGCTTTTAAAATATTGGCTAGTGATTATGGATTAAAACAAAACTGTCTGTTATTTACCCGTTTTCAGTCACTTTTCTTGTCGGTTGATTGGCATTTTCAAGCAGAAATTGATAAAAGCTTTCTATATTGTATGGAATATTTTAATTATAAATGAAAAAGGTTTTATATAACACGATTCTCTTTTTAAGATATATTCAATGAAAATAATCATTCTTCTAGATTCTTTCAGTTATCATTTATATAATCGACATAACGATCTTACTGACTGATACATTTTAAAAATAAATGACTTTATAGAAAGGAACCCGTTTTTTATGAAAATGGCAACCGAACAAGAAGCAATTAACCTACTAACCGATTTAAAAATCAACTATCAGCGAGTGGATCACCCTGCCATTTGGACAATGGACGATCCAAACGCGCCTAAAGGATTACCGGAAGTCAAAAACCTACTGCTGAAGAAAAAGAAAAGCGATCAATTCTACCTATACTTGACCGATAACACGAAAGTCGACTTTAAATCATTAGCCGATCAATTTGGGCTTGCACACAGCCGACTGACCTTTGCCAGCGAAGATGAATTGGAAAACTTACTGGGTGTTGTTTCCGGTATGGTGACGCCACTAGCTCTCATGCACGACACCAAACATGAGGTTCAAGTGTTACTAAACAGTCGTTTGAAAAAGCTGCCCTTAATTTCTGCTCATCCCAATACCAACACGGCAACGATACTGTTAACGTGGACGGATTTACTGAAGGTGCTGGATGAAATGGACCATCACCCGATCATGGTTGACTAGACGCAAAAGCCTTGGCTCTCCGGTAAAGAGATCCAAGGCTTTTATGGTTAATCAGCTGACTCCAGTTGGTTAATATTTTTCAGTTAGCCGTCATTATTTTCCAAATGACAGTTATGTATCCGATCCAACGCAATATCACATTGTGGATCCGTAAAAGACAAGCACGAGCATAACAATATAGAAGATACCGATTAAAACGCCCCAAAAATAGTATTGACGATCCTTTGTGATTACAATTTTTGAATCATTTTTCAGAATCACAAATGGACTGCCAAGTAGGGACAATGACCAAGTAATAGTAAGTAATAAAGGCGATGATGCCGGATAGACTATCAGACAAATAATTGTGACAGTCATTAAGCCGATCATAACAAGATTTATCCATATTAATTGATCTCTGTGAAATTGCCCCTTTGTCAGGAATCTTGTAGCCAGCCATGCCAATAACGCGCTAATGATGATTAACTCAATGAAATCACTGACCATCATCAGCTCCAACAATGACCTTGGCTTTGGTTCCTGATCCGTTACATTGGGAAAAAGTCGTAACCACTCACGCGTGTTAATATGAAACGCCAGCATACCGCCAATAATAAATGTTGCCCAATAGCACAATTGTACTTTCCACTGTTTACTCATAGAAACGCCTCTAATCCTTTGTATACAAGTCTTATTGTCATAGAACTCGCCCCCCTAATCTGCTTTTTTGAATAATTCATATGGTGCCACATACCTGCTTCTCGTAATTAATCGTGCGATTACTTGAGCCAATTCAGGATTCTTTTTGTGCAGCCAATGCAGAATAATGATCAAAATACTGCTAAAGAACATTGGCATTGCATAGTCTGACGGAATCCCATCGAAGAATTCTTTGTTTTCCATATTTTCCGTCAGATTTGAGAACAGCGTCTCACTTAACGAAAATTGAAAGGCTTCTATGAATTGACGGCTTTCTTTCTGTTCAGTTAGACCTTTAAAAAGCATGAAATTATCTTGCACTGCTTTAGTTAACGAAAAAAAGACCGGATAAGCATTTTCAAAGTCGGGAGAAATTGCTGTGGCATTAATCGCTGATTTCAAATGATCATCCTGTGCTTTTTCAACGTGTGCCAACAACCTATCCTGTAAATCTTTGAAAAACGCCGGCAGATCCGAATAGTAAAGATAGAATGCGGAACGGCTGACCCCTGCCGTTTTGACAATTGCCGTAATGGACACTTGTACTGTTGGCTTTTGATTTAGAAGCTTTGAAAGAGCGGCAAACATTTTAAGCTGTGCAGGTGTTCCCGTTAATTTCACAATCAATTCACCTCTTAACTACACAATTTTAGCTTTTTTGTAGATACCAATTCAACTCAAAAGTACTTAAAATAAACCTATCAACTGAAAAGAGGAGATTGCATATGATGAACAAAAAAATTGATTTGCACACCCATTATCTGCCAAAGGGTTACGTAGCCGCTTTAAAGACACACATTGCCGGAGATCCGGACGGTTGGCCAACCCCTGAATGGCAAGTTGGCACAACCCTGAATTTCATGAAACAAAACGGCATTAATTACTCGGTTTTGTCTCTCTCCTCACCCCATATTAACTTTAACGATAAGGCAGAAACCATTCGTTTAGCAGAAGAAAGCAATAAGCTCGGCAATGATCTGACCTTGAAATACCCGAAACAACTCGGCTATCTTGCTACATTGCCATTCCCTTATGAAACCGAATCCGTCACCGCTGTTAACAAAGCATTCGATCAATACCACGCACTCGGAGTAACGGTCCCAACCAATAGTCGGGGAACTTACTTTGGGTCACCCACACTGAACAATGTTTATCAGACTCTAGACGACCGACACGCAATTGTCGCCATGCACCCTAACGAGCCCAGTGCCCTACCGAAGAATGTCGATACCGGTCTTCCAACGCCACTACTGGGATTCTTTACAGATACAACCATGACCGTCATGAATCTATTAAAGTATCGTTTTTTTGACCGTTTTCCAAATATTAAATTAATCATTCCCCACGCCGGTGCTTTCATGGCTATTTTAACCGATCGGGTTGCTGAATACGTTGAGTCCCAATACGATACCGACATCTACAAAGTGATGAAACACGTTTATTTTGACACTGCCGGTTCCGTATTACCGCGTCAACTGCCGGCTTTGCTGACGCTGGCTGACGAAGATCACGTTCTGTATGGCAGTGATATTCCTTATACACCATTAGACAAATCAGCTAAGTTGCAACAAAAACTATCTAATACCAATGCTTTGACTGATCTGCAAAAACAGAAAATTTTCCATGATAATGCGGCCCAGTTGCTTGAAGTTAACCGTTAAGCATCAATAGTCTTAGCGTTCCGAATTACAGGCTATCTACCAGTGGTCGATTATGGTAGATACCGGTAGATACTGGTAGATCAGTTATTTTCAATTTAAAATAGGCAAGGATGAAAAGCCCTTCGATCAATTCGAAATGGGCTTTTTTGCTATTTTCTCAAAATGGCTAGGGTCTGTCTTAAAACAAGATAATAGTGTCCGCCTACTGGAATAGGCGGACATTAAAAACCGAGCTTCTTCCTTTTGCACGTGCAAGACTACGTGTTACTATAATCATGTACCTAAAGGAGGTACACATGAATGGACTCTCGAGAGGTCATTAAGATGCTAAAAAAGGCGGGTTGGAAACACGTTCGAACCCACGGGAATCATTTTCAATTTAGAAATGATATGAAACCAGGTTCTGGCGTTGTCACAGTTCCGCATCCCAGAATTCCCAAGGGAACTTTAAACAGCATCTTAAAACAAGCAGGGCTCAAATGAGCCTTGTTTCGTGTATGTTCACTTAATGGAGGAATGACAATGAAATATATGTATTATGCCTTATTTACGTTTAACAACGAGGGAAAGGTTGAAGTTACTTTTCCTGATCATGGGAATGGGGCAGCAACCTTTGGAGATAATGTTCCCGATGCGTTATATATGGCAAAAGATGCGTTAGAAGGATATTTATTAACCATGGAAGATTATGGGGAGGACATCCCGCAAGCTACCACCGATCCGCGTCAGATTAAGCACGACCAAAACCAATTGGTCGTCCCCATTGAGGTTAATACGACCATCGCCCGCGAACGGGAACAAAACCGGAACGTAAAAAAGACGCTTGTTATTCCGCAATATTTGAATGATTTAGGTAACGAACAAAAAATTAATTTTTCCGCTACCTTAACCAACGCTCTCAAAGAACAATTAGGCGTTAAAGACAATTAAATAGTAGCAATCAGATTGCCCCGCTAATGCAACTTTTCCGGTTGCTTTGGCGGGACTTTTTGCATGTCTGATACAAAAAAACGGCCACTCGTTTCCATATTTATTTGCAAATATTGTCTATGACTTGAAGGCTGCTATTGCTTAATGTAAAAAAAAAATGTATTATTATTTTAAAGAAAATTACATCCTTTATGTAATTTTCTTTAACCAGGAGGAGGCATCCCATGATTAAATTAATCGGTTTTAAGATATTTGGCCACTCCCTATTTGAAAACAACACTCATTTCACACTTCAAACAAGTGGCCAAATTACTCAAAAAAGTAAGAATCGAATCATTCAATTCAATAATGTTCTAACGCTAAATCGCGTGATTGGCATTGTTGGCATTAACGCAACTGGAAAAAGCACTTTAATGGAAATCTTTGATGGTCTAAATCAACTCTATTTATTAGATAAATCAGTCGACCAGACGCCATTGAATGATCGGCTCCGTTCAAAAGATGATCAAATTACAATCAATGCTTATCTAGCCACTGATACTAATGATAGTTACGTTGTCAAGACTACCTTTAAAAACGTACCCATTCCCGATGGTATCGATGATGGCAGTAATAAAGAATGGATTATATCAGATGAAACTGTTTACCACCGCAAAAGTAAATCTGTTACTAAAAAGGACTTTTTCAAAATTCCCGAATCTTCAAACGACAAAAATACTTTGACAAAAGTTATTGATCGAAAAGCTTTAAGTCAGGATCAAAAAAAGTTGTTAAGCAAAAAAGATTCTGTTTTTCGAGCAGTTGGTGACTTGGGTCGTATTTCAACAGTTTCATCTACTGTTTCCCTGACGAATCGAAACAAGATCATCTCTTTTATGGATAATACGCCTAAAGAACTGTTGGATTACTTGGATAATTCAATTGATGACTTAATTTACGAAAAGGATGACGCCGGTAAGACAGTCGGCTACACTCTAAAGTTTAAAGGTTCTGATGATATCATCCACGCAACCAGCTTTGATGAACTGAGTAACTACCTTTCTTCCGGAACTATCAAGGGAATTACACTATTCCATGAATTTTTAGTTGCACTTCGGATGGGTTCAACGTTAATGGTGGATGAAATCGAATTGCATATTAATCGTCAAATTGTCAAAGATTTTATCGGTTTCTTTGCTAATCCAAAAATTAATATTAATAATGCCACGCTCGTCTACTCATCTCATTATATTGAGCTAACCGATGATTTAACACGTGGCGACGAAGAATACATTCTGACTAGAAAAGGTCAAACAAAATTAACCCGATTAAACGACGCACGCATTCGAACCGAATTAAAGCACAGCGAAATCTTCCAAAATAATACTTTAAGTGGAACTGCACCAAATTATAGCGCCTATCTTAAGTTAATAAGTGCGGTTAAGAACCATAACCACAAATTCAACTCATTGAAAGGCGCTACCACAAAAAATACAGGAGTAGCCGTTAAAAATGACTGATTTAAATGGATTAATGGTTGAGGGGGCCGCTGAATCAGCACTTATTAAGATTTTGTTAGATAATGATCTGCTAAAGTTTAGCAGTGACGATTTGATATCAAACTCTAGCGGAAACTTGTACCAGGATTTCTTAGGCGATAGAAAGTTTGTCAACACTTTCCTGTCCCGTGATTTCGGTGATATTCCGATTCACATGCATATTGTCTGCGACAATCCCAATAGAGACTCAAAAAAAATTATGAAATTAAGTAATGCAGTAACAGACATCACCTACTACGTTACCCGAGAAGAAATTGAATCAATTCAACTTCGAGCAGATCCTAACTGGTTGCCTCGTTTTGAAAAATACAAAAGAAAAAAAGGCACAGATAAAAAGCCTAGCAATTTTTTTATTCATGAATTAAAAATTTCAAAGATCAAAAAATATGACTATGTGTATAAACTCTGGAAAGATAAACCGGAGGCATTGGTTGACGCTTTACAGTCCGTAAAAAGGGAAATGCAGCACAAGGATTTGTTAAAAAGTAAAGGAAGCAACTATAAGTATCTAGCTGATTTACTAAGAGATTAGATAGCAGTGCATCATCCAACATCATTATCTACAGCCAGCTGGTCTTTTTTTGACAACAGCTATATGTATACCAAAAATAATCAGTTGCAAACAGAAAGTAACCCATTTCCTCCCCAAAGGAGAAAGTCACAGGTTCTAACTAAAACGGTTATTCAGAATTGGCTCGGGTAACTTCTGCAGACTGCTGACCGCATAACTTACCATGATTTACTTGAACTATTGCCCCGTTAGTTACTTACAATCATCAGAAAAGAGTCAATTCAGTTATTTAATTGGCATTAAATTGTTTGCTTGATTTTAGACAATTTAATGTTTTTTAGTTTTAGTCCATTATTATTGCTTTCGTCAAAATCTTGACAACCAAAAAGCAGATCAGTAAGGACTTGGTCGTCCAAGTGCACCACTGATCTGCTTTTTTGTATTTATCACGACAGACTATTTAAGTATAATTCAGTCGCTGCTAGCAACTCCTACTTCACTGTTAAGTAAAGTTTACGCATTAACCCAGTCATACCGCTTTAGAAATTTGTCTGACTTTGTACCGGTTTTGGTCTTCTCTTCTTTACGCTGGTCCTTTGCCGCATGAAGTTTGAATTTCGAATCCAAGTTCAAAAGAAGAATGCTTGATAATCCCATCACCTTTTCAATTCTTAAAGCGATGACCTCATTAATAAACCTCTTTCTCTGAAGAATCTCTGAAACATTTTTCTGACTAACACCGATTCTTTCTGCTAAATCTGTTTGGGTAATATGATAATACATCATTGTTTCTTTAATTAAATCCGCAGCCGAACTCGTATGATATTTGAGAATTTTATTTTCACGATGCAGCATTCCAATCAGCTCCTTTGGTGATAATCTGTAAGTATTAACTGATTCCATAACGTCATTCAAAGCCTATTATACCGCTTTGGTATAATAAATTTAGCTATTTATCTTTTTATTTTTTAGCTATTTATCTTTTTAGCTATTTATCTTTTTATCGTTTCTGGCTAAAGCCTGCCATTCATGACTTTCAATTATCAAAATCACTTCTATTCAATCATCAAACCAGAAAGAACACGGTATTGCCAAAGGAGTTGATCAACATGCAAACCATTTTAGGAAGCAATGGCCAAATCGGTCAAGAACTGGCTAAAGAATTGGCCCACCACTATACACAGGATATTCGACTGGTGAGTCGGCATCCGCGAAAAGTGAACAGCAACGATCAGCTATTACCGGCAGACCTGCTGGATTTTAACGACACCAATCAAGCAATAGCTGGCAGTGACATTGTTTATTTTACAGTCGGCCTACCTAATGATTCAGCCATTTGGGAAGCCCAATTTCCAATCATAACCGAAAACGTGTTGAAAGCCTGCGAAGCCAATCACAGCAAGCTTGTCTTTTTTGATAACACCTATATGTATGCCAAAACCAATCAACCCCAAACCGAAGAAAGCCCCTTCCTTCCAACGGGTAGAAAATCAGTTGTCAGAGCGCAAATAGCCAATATGGTTCTCCAAGAAATGGCGGCTGGCAAACTAACAGCCGTGATTTGTCGGGCACCTGAATTTTATGGACCGGCCAAAACCAAGAGTATTACTAATAACTTAATTTTTAACAATATTATAGAAGACAAACTTGTTAAAATCCCGGTCAGCGATCAGACGCTTCGAACCCTGATTTGGACACCGGACGCCAGTCGCGCCATGGCCTTAATTGGAAACACAGCGGATGCCTATGATCAGACCTGGCATCTGCCAACTGCCGATAGCCTAACCTATCACGACCTGATCCTGCTTAGTCAAAGAATAACAGGAAAGTCGATCAAAGCCATTGTCATCAAGCCATGGGTATTTAAATTGGCGGGCTTCTTCAATCAGAATGCCCGTGAACTTCAGGAACTGTTACCCCGTTATACTGTCGATAATATCTTCCTATCGGACAAGTTCAAAAGACGGTTTCCCGACTTTCAAGTCACCTCAATTCAAGAAGGCATCAAAGAAATTGTCCAACAATAAGGTGTCGGGTATTAATCCCTATTGATTTCAAATCTTTAAGTAAAACCAAATAACTACTATAAGCACATTAAACGGCCTATTGTTTTTAGGCGATTTAATGCGCTTTATGCATGGAATTCGACCAATTCTTCATTTGTATTTCATTAGTATATACACAGTCAATACTAATTATATTAGTAAAGGCTAATAGATAGCATTTCTTTTAACTAATATGTTAAAGTGACCCTGTAGAAGAACAGACGGTCAGCACTTCTAAAGGGGAGAATGATCATGGAGACAACTCATCGTCCACACACAAACACATTGGTCAGATGGCTGCTTCTCAGTTTGTTAGCCATTGCTACAACCATTACCGTATCATTGGGGATCTCAAGCAAAGCACACGCGGCACCATATGATTTAAACAACATGAGATGGGGATTATTACCGGCAGGGGGACTTGATAAGAGTGGATTTCCAATCTTTTCTAATTTTGATACCGCTGCCATCAGTTCAACCGACTGGTCACCGGATCCTGACGGCGACCAAAGCTTCACATCCAAAGATGCCACACTTCAGAAACCCTACATTGTCGGAACCGACACACCAAAGACGGTGATCGGTAATTACGATAAGGATGGCAATCCAATTGGCGGCGACACCAAGCATCAATCCGACGCAAAGATCGGTGACACCATTCAGCAACAGGACGGCAGCACAATGACAGTCACCGGCTTTCGAATCGGTGCCAACGCCACAGAAATGGGATCGGTCACGGGCTATGGTGGCTGGTATGACAATTTACGAGCCGAATCCGAATTCTTTGACTTCCAGGTTCAAGAAGTCGATCGGAATGGTCAAGTCGTTCCCAACAACAAGCTCACCGTTTTTAAAAAAGGCAATTTTCAGTGGTCGACCATTCTCGGAGTCGATAAAATCACCGATCGGAAAAACAACCTTGTCAAGGTCACCATTACACCACTCAATTCATCACTATTCGCCAACCCTCAGACACTTTATTTTTCACTAACGGGCATTCAAGCGCCGGTGGTTGAACCTAAGGCAAAGGAATCCAACATCGGCTACGCGCTCTACGATACCGGTGGCAAGATTGGCGGTTTTACAAGTAAAGACGTGGCTACCTCGACAGAAAAAATGCCCATCCTACTTGAAACGCCAAACGACGGCAACCTCTATTTGGAAGATTTAAGCAATCCGGGTGCGACTTGGAAAGCCGACAATCCAAAATTAACTTTAGTCAAAGATCCTAATCCGGATCAACTCGGCTATCGGGTTTCCGGTTTGAAATCACTTGCGCCGGGAACGATTGTTAAATTTACAGATACGAAAATCGACGGCACAACCGAAGATGTGTATTTCAAGTTCGGCAACCCAACAACCCCCGGTGGCGGCACAACCAGCGGTAATACTGCCAACGGTGGCAATTCTACCGGTTCAGCGACACCTCCGGCAAGCATCCCGACAACCACAGGTGACTCATCAGTCGTTAATCAACAGGGAACCACAACCACAGGGACAAGCCAAGGCAGCACACCGGCCACTTCTACTTCCAATGCGCCAATTGCCGTACCAAAAGACGTTGCTGTAAAGAGCCAAGTTGTTTATGGCTTAAAGAAACTCGGGTTGTACAAGAACCCAACCTTCACCTCATCAAAAAGGATTGCTTGGTATCCAAAGCAGAAACGGATTAACCGCCCGATGTTTGTGGTCACCGGCTATGCCCGTTCAGCCAACGGAACCTTGAGATACAAAGTTCGTGATGTAAATCATGGCGCCAAGACGGCCGGCAAGATCGGCTATATTACCACAAATAAAAAATACGTTGTGCCAGTCTACTACGCAAGTCTACCAAAAAATAACAAGATCACCGTCATTGCCAAAAAAGGCGTCAATGCTTACAAAGCCAAAAGCCTCACCGGTAAGCTCAAACACTACAAGACGGGCACCCGCTTAACCATCAAGAAATTGGTTAAGCATAACCTGACTACCCGTTACCAGTTGACGAACGGATCGTTTGTGACAGCCAATAAAAAATTGATCATCGCGGGGAACTACTGATTGTTTGACTGACAGTTTCAGCATTAAGGGGGATTCATATCATGAAAAAGACCAGCCATCCACAGTCGTTGAAACGCCCAAGCTGGTTTATCATCAGTCTACTTTTCGTTATTTCAACGATCACACTATTTATCGGTCACCCACTCAACTCAAAAGCCGCGGCAGCCGAGACCAATACGCATTTGGCAGTCGCAGCGGATCCGGACAATTTCAGTATCGCCTATGGTTCTTATGATTCACCAACAGAATTGCCAAATGTCATCGGTTTGATCATCGATCTCGATACCGCTACAGAGCAGAACCCAATCGAGTTTACGCCTACCGATGGTGGTCAATTCTACATCGATGATATGGTTGACGGAAATGCCGTTTGGACAGTCAACAACGACAAAATCACCATGACAGACACATCGATCGCAAATCCAAACATTGATGGGTATGTCGCTTCCGGCTTGGACAAACTGGTTTCCGGAACTGTCCTATTATTTACCGCGCGACACGGTGACGGCACAACCAATCATTTCTATTTTAAGATCATCACAAACAATACCACACCGGCGATTTCTGAAACCAATGCCGGATATGGCGTGTATGATTCCGCTGATGTTCTAACTGATTTTACAAGCATGCAGCCGAATACTTCTGAAAATCCGATCGCATTCACTGCATCCAAAGGCGTTATCTTTTACGTTGAGGACATAAATGACGACAAAGCAGTTTGGTCATCAGATAATGCCAACTTAACGTTAACGAAGAATACTGATGGGCTTGGTTATCGAGTAACCGGCTTAGATTCTGTCGTCTCCGGAACCGTGGTTAAATTTACCGCTCGCCAGAGCTATGACTCAACAAGCGACTACTACTTCAAGATCACCAATTCAAATACACCGGCAGCCGAGACCAACCCCAGTTATGCGTTGTACGATGCTAACGGTACCATTGGCCAATTGACCGGCATCAAGCCCAACACCGCTCAAAGTCCGGTTGCCCTGGCAGTCCCTGATGACGGTCGGCTTTATCTCGCAGACCCGAAAAACGCAGCCGCAACTTGGACAACTGATAATGACAAGATTAAAGTTGCAAAAGATGCCACTCGAGACGGCTATCAAGTGACGGGCTTGAATTCACTGACTCCCGGAACCGTGGTTAAGTTTACCGTTCACTATCCCAATGGTGCGACAGGTGACTTCTATTTCAAATTTGGAACAGCCTCGACACCGGGTGGCGGGTCAGCCGGTGGCAGTAATACCACAACCAAAGGAACAACGGGCTCAAGTAAGCCAAACGGTGTCATCCCTCCCGCCACAACCACCGGTGCTTCAACCAGTAATCCCGGAACAGGTTCTTCAGCCACAACCACTTCAGGTCAAAACAACGGCACGACACCAGCTACAACGTCAAATGCTCCCGTTCCTACAGTTAAGAACGTTGCGGCGAAAGGCACCGTCATTTATGGATTAAAGAAGGTTGGCTTGTATAAGGGTCCGACTTTCAAGGCATCCAGTCGACTAGCCTGGTATCCAAAACAAAAACGGATCAACCGGCCGATGTTTGTCGTTACCGGTTATGCCCGTTCAGCCAACGGAACCTTGAGATACAAAGTTCGTGACGTCAACCACGGTCGCAAAACCGCTGGTAAAGTCGGTTATATTACCGCCAACAAGAAATATGTCGGTTCGGTCTACTACGCAACCGTACCAAAGAACAAGAAGATCACAGTGATTGCCAAAACAGGGATTAACGCCTACAAATCAGCTACCCTCACTGGTAAAGCCAAACATTACAAGACAGGCGTGCACCTAACCGTCAAAAAGTTGGTTAAGCATAACCTGACTACCCGTTACCAGTTGAGTAATGACCTGTATGTCACGGCTAATAAGAAATTGGTCATCGTGGGGAATAATTAATTTCTTGATTGATCGCTTAAATATAGTAGAAATAAGTCCACCAAGTCGTCCAAACGATGTCCTGATGGGCTTTTTTGAGTACAATATTTCAAACGAATGCTATAGTTAAGACGGTTTATTATTAATTCACCAAGAGTACTGAAGGGGGACATTTTTATGAGAAAAATTAATCATCGTTTCAATCATTTATCGAAATGGTTATTTGCCGGTGCGGTAACCATTATTGCATTACTGACCGTCTTTATTGGCGGGCCGTCAAATGCATCGGCGGCACCATTTAATTTGAATAATTTGCGTTGGGGATTATTACCAGCAGGAGATCCGACTACTCCTGACGGACCAGCAACATACTCACTTATGAGAACACCTGCACTAGATGCCCGTGATTGGAATCCCAGTCCTGATTATAATCCCGGGAATCTTGAAAACTTTGGAACCACAGCTGGAAACATCGTTTCACTTCAGAATCCGTATGTCGTTGGAACAAGCAGTCCAAAAGTTGTTGCAATGGATAAAGACAACTATAACCAATCCGATGCACAAGTTGGAGATACGATCACTCAATATGATAGTTCCAAATTCCTGGTCACTGGCGTTTCACTAGGCGCGTATTCTGACATGATGTACGCAGCTGCTGGGCCTTCATATGATGGTTCCCACACTTCCTACCGTCCAGAATGTGACTACTTCGATTTCAAAGTTGAAGAGGTTAACACAAATGGTGATGTTGTCCCAAATAGTGGCTTATATGTTGTTAATTCCCAAGGCTATCAGTATCCAACCATTTTAGGATTCGACAAAATGGCTAACAAAAACGACCTCGCTAAAGTGACCATTACGCCATTAAACAATGATAAGGGCAAGCTCTTCACTGGTTCACAAACACTTTATTTGTCATTAACAGGTTCACGTCGCTCAAATAGTGATGACAATTACGGCTATAGTACTTATCAGTCTTCCGGAACTATTGATAACATTAAAAGTATGCTTCCTAACACAGCCCAAAGCCCAATAAACACTGATATTCCATCTAACGGTGAACTTTACCTATCTGATTTGAATGATGGAGACCTAACAGAATGGACAACTGACAATCCAAATCTAAGGTCTGTCCAAGATTCTTCACAATATGGTTATAAGATAACCGGCTTAAATTCACTTAAACCCGGAACTGTTGTTAAATTCACCGGTACAGATCCTTTAGGCAATGGTAAAACCAATGCCTTCTACTTCAAATTTGGAACCACGTCAACACCAGGTACTGGTGGAAGTTCTTCCGGTAGCACAACAACACCAAATACTTCCACTGCAACGCCTACAACCGACAACTCCGCAACTACCAGCAGTCTGTCCTCCAGCACGCCAGCCACATCATCCTCAAGTACTACGACCACAGTGCCGAGTACCTCGCCTTCGGAAAGTGGTAACGTCGAAGTTAAGGGTGGCGTCATTTACGCTACTAAGAAGATCGCGTTATACAAGAGTGTTAATTTCACAAAAGCCAACCGGATAGTTTGGTACCCAAAGCAAAAACGAATCAATCGGCCAATGTTCGTCGTTACCGGCTACGCCCGTTCAGCTAATGGCACATTGAGGTATCAAGTACGAGATGTCAACCATGGTCACAAAACTGCCGGCAAGACTGGTTATGTTACCGCCAGCAGGAAATATGTCATCCCTGTCTACTATGCAAGTTTACCGAAAAGCAAAAAAATCACGGTAATCTCTAAAAAAGGTATCTATGCCTATAAATCAGTGAAGCTTACCGGTAAAAGCAAGCATTACAAAAAAGGTATTCGTCTAACCGTTAAAAAGCTGGTCAAGCACAATCTGACTACCCGTTATCAATTAAGTAACGGTTGGTATGCCACAACTAATAAAAAATTGGTAATCGGGAGCGATTAATATCAGAACCGATATTCCAATTCAGTCAAGCTACATTTTCAAGATAAAAACTGCTGTGAATCATTTAATAATAGTTAATGCTATGATGAAAACGGTTAGGAACTGAAACTTGAAAGCTAATAATCACGCCAAAGGCGTGTGGTTATTGGCTTTTTTGGCAAAAAAATAAACGCAAGCTCTCCTGCGTTGTATACTTTAGTCGACCAAAACCAAGATACAAAGGAG
>Ga0214925_100542_pt1 | contig 16354 bp, 17 predicted proteins | sample Stichaenrichment_FD_168299 | JGI IMG/M metagenome (GOLD analysis project Ga0214925, IMG submission 168299) | Xylose enriched microbial communities from anaerobic bioreactor in Madison, Wisconsin, United States - 63SRT | ecosystem: Engineered > Bioreactor > Anaerobic > Unclassified | place: USA... | reverse complement strand
TTCAGCCGCGACCATTCAGATGAGTCAGCAGTTAGGGATTTTTACTCGAAATGTTCGCCGTCTCAGTCCACAGGGATTTACTCCAGTGACCGAGCTGATTTGGGGCGTGAAGGAAAAATTAACGACCACCGGGACGCAACGAGTGGGGAGTTATGTTGGTATGGGGATGGCCGTATCACCCCAACTATTGCGGGTCCACTTATCCGCGGATGCAATTACCAACCAGGAGGCTATCCTACAGGCGTTACGACCACAAACAACGCCGTATTTTCGGACGGTTACTTCGGGGCATGATGCGGTGTATACCAAGTGGCAGATTAACGGCGCAGATACGACCTTTCCGTATAATCATCGCTGGTGGATTACACCGACTGCAACGGGTCGCCTGTACTTTTATGATCCGAGCGGTACCAGTAAGTATTCGACGATGCGGGTTAATGGTCACTTGGTTAAGCCCAAATGGTTTGCTGATCACCAAACGATGATGGTAAATCTGGGGCAGTATCGCCGAGGTCAGCGACTCCAGTTAACTTTTGCGAGTCAGCAGGCGACCGTCACCGGGATGCACGTGGCAACTTTGCCGGCTGAAAAAATGACTGCCGTGCGGCACCAGGTTGCTCAGCATGCCTTGACCTTGCATCAGTACCGTGGACACTTACGGACGAGTTATGTGGGGAACCTGACGGGAACGGCGCAAAAACGTTGGGCGTTATTGAGTTTACCGGCCGAAGACGGTTGGCAAATTACCGTTAATGACCAACGCGTGACTCCCCGAACGGCCTTGCACGGATTAATTGCCGTCCCGATTCATAGCGGTGACAATCATGTGGTGATTCACTATCATGTGGCTGGTGGCCGGCTAGGGGTACTTTTAGGTCTACTCAGTCTGGGGGGCTATGTGGTTTTAGAATGGCGTCGCCGCAATTAAATAGCAAAGTAAAGACCACAACTAGTAGAATGTGAATTCTATCAGTTGTGGTCTTTTTAGTATGCTAGATTGTTAAGGTAACTTGGGTTGCTCGCGATTCTTGGCAACCACTTGTTTTGTGTCGATTGGTGCACCAGTCGTATCGGTGCGAACGACAAACACATCAATGTTTGCCATCCGACTGACATAGGCTGTGACGGAGCCTTCTACCATACGGGCAACAGCGCTCATCCCAGTCGCGCCCAGAACGATTAAATCATTGTGGTGGTCGGCGACAAATTCATGTGCGATGACCGTCTTGGGATTGCCGAAGCGCACGTGAATGGCCAGCTCTTTGAACCCAGTCGCCGCACGCGTGGTTTCGACCAGAGACGTTAAGTAGGCCGTCGCATCTTGTGCGAGGTCATGAATAACATCACCAGGCATTGATCCACTGGCGTAAAAACCATAATGGTTGATTCGTAAGACGTTTAGCAGGTCAACGTGGGCGTGCTCACTCTGTTGTGCTAAGGCCACAGCCTTTTTTAACGCCAATTCTGCTTGGACGGAACCATCGACGGGAACCAAGATATTTGTGTAATGTTGTTGTGCCATAGTTAGCCTTCTTTAGTGAATTAGACGCGACCTTTTAACGTAATTGTAGCGGTATCCAAAACGTGACCGTTAATTTGATGTAAGAGATCGTTGAGCCAAAAGCCTTCCGCTAAGTCTAATTTGGTATTCAATGCATAGACGGTTAGGCTGTAGTCGTGGTCTTGATCCGGCGGAAATGGGCCGGTGTAGTTTTGGAAAATGGCCGGATCAGTGTTGCCTACTAGGGAACCGGCATTGCTATTGCGGCCATGCGTGTGTGGAATAGCATTGGTGCGCGAAACGTCGGCTGTAATTTCACGCGTGGTTCCAGGAAAGTTCGCGGCAACCCAGTGAATCCAGGGAAATCCGCTAACGGGAACGGCATCGAAATCAATGAGGTTCAGCGCAATGGTTTGCGTTTTTTTAGGCAATTTGGATAAGCTGATCGGAAATGATTTTACAGGTTGACCGGCATAGACGTCGTCACCTGTGGCGTGCTTACTGTATTCATCGGCTAGATAGCCATTTTCGGTTGGCACAAAGATTCGCATAAAACCCCTCCTAATGATTGGTACTTACTCTTATTATACCGCAGGAGGGGAGTCATTCGCGAATATTCATAATTTATGTATAAAAAACCGAATATAATAAAAATATCGAATATAATTTCAGAAATATATTGTTTTTCCCCTGAACTCGTGTATGATAAGTACCAATTACTGGCAGTTCAGGAAGGATGACTGAGATGACGCCCCAACAAAAAATTGAAATTCTACAAACGTTAATTCATATTAAATCCGTTAATGCTCATGAGACCGATGTCGCTGATTATTTGGCAAGCCTCTTTGCGCCATATCCCCAAGCGCAGATTGAAAAGGTACCGTTTGCGCCAGGACGAGATAACTTAGTGGTGACGATCGGTAATCCCGCTGGGCCTCAGCTTGGTTTGTCTGGCCACATGGATGTTGTTGCGGCCGGCGATGAGACCGCTTGGACGCATCCGCCATTTGGTGGCGAAATTGTGGATGGCCGGCTTTTTGGGCGCGGTGCATCGGACATGAAGAGTGGACTGGCTGCCATTGTGATTACCATGCTAGAGTTTCTAGAGCAGGGTACGCCACTCGCGGGAAGCCTACGCTTGCTGGCAACGGTTGGTGAAGAGACGGGCGAATATGGAGCAGCAACGCTCACGGATGCGGGGTACGCCGATCACCTGGCGGGCCTGATCATTGCGGAGCCCAGTGGGTTGGACCAGGTGGTTTATACCGCTCGTGGGGTGATTGATTACAAAGTGGTTTCAACGGGTGTGGCGAGTCACAGTGCGCAGCCGGAAAATGGGGTGAATGCGATTGATAACCTCATGGAGTTTTATAATGCGGTGGGACCACTGATGGCTAAATATACGAAAACGGACCCCGTACTCGGCGGGTTGCTCCATAACGTTGATCTGATTTCGGGTGGGGAGCAGGTCAATTCAATTCCCGCCCACGCGGAATTAATGGCTAATATGCGGACCATTCCAGCGTATCCTAATCAAATCATCTATGACGAACTGGAAGCCTTAATTGATCGGTTAAATCAAGAACCGGGGGTTCAACTGGAGCTGAGTTATAGTTATCCGGAAGAAGCCATTCCGGGCGACCCCCAAGCACCATTGGTCCAGCTGGCCAAGCAGATTAGTGATGACGTTTGTCAGCATGAGACGCAGATTGTGGGTTCCGGTGGGGCTAACGATGGGGCCGAATTTTTACGGGCCAAAGCGGATTTCACTAGTATTGAAATTGGCCCGGGAAGCGATACCTCCCACCAAGTTGATGAATATATTGAATTGGATGATTATTTACAGGCCATTGCTTTTTATGAAACGTTGGTCCCGGCCTTCTTTGCGCAAATCGGGCAATCGAGCAAACGTCAGTAATTCTTTAAAATTCTCCCAATGTGACTGGTAATTTCCTGAAATCTAGGTATATTAGAAGGTAATTCGTAAATGGGGGAAGAAGGATAGCACATGGCAAAGCAACAACGCCCATGGTTAATCGCCTATCATGTAGGCGTGACAGTACTCACCTTGTGGTCGGTGGTCAATGTGACCTTGATGTTTTTGAAGTGGGGCGATTACGCAATAGAATTTGCGATTGCCAATGGTCTTTTGGTGGTATTCGCGGTCGATTACCTGTTCCGCTTTATCATGACAAAAAATCGAAAGGTCTTCTTGATCCAATCAGCATTTGACTTGTTGGGCATTATCCCGTTACACCCGGTGTTTGCGTTCTTTCGGTTGGCGCGATTAGGCCGGCTGATTCGCTATCACCATCTCTTCTGGCGGCTGGGAATCGCGGGAAAATGGACGAAGGCTTATCATCGGTTTATCTATAAGACCGGCTTCATCTATTTATTTTCGATCAGTGTCGCCATCATTGTTCTAAGTGCCTTTCTCTTTTCGTTAACTGAAAAGCAAAGTCTGGCTAATTCATTGTGGTGGGCGATTACAACGGCAACTACCGTGGGGTATGGGGATGAGACGCCGCACACGGCTTTTGGAAAAATCATTGCCAGTTTTCTGATGTTTGGTGGTATCGGATTTATTGGTTTGTTAACCAGTACCATTACCGATTTTGTGACGGAGCGGGCATCAAAAAATGCCGCGGCCCAAAAGACTAAGGAACAAGCTGACATTGTGTTATTGCTGAGTAAGATCGACACGCTGACCACTAAAGTTGACCGATTACAGCAACAGATCGAGCGACTGCATCAATCTAAATAAAAAATAACAGCGGCCCTAGTAGCATCGTCATGCTACGGGGCCGCTGTTATCAATTAAGGCTCTATGATATTTGGTGTTGATGGATAAAATCCATCGACGCCTTTTTTTCAAAACAAAATAAAAAGGGCATACTGCCCTGTGCTACAATCAAGTCGACGAAAACCAATTGAAAGCGAGTGAACAGTATGTCCCAAGACCAGTCTACTAGACTTTTACTTCAAATTAAAGATAAAAATATAACTCATTTGCGTGTTAGTGATACTAAGCGCGATGCGCTTAGAGTTTATGGAACTCTTTCCTACAAACTCAATGTTTGTCCGTATTGTGCTCAACGACAGGTCGTTTGTAATGGTCATAAAACAGTATATGTTAGGCTACCAAACGTTAGCGAGCGCACCGTTATTTTGATTCTCCGCAAACAACGTTTTCGCTGCAAGGCGTGTGGTAAAACAAGTATCGCCCAAACACCAGTCGTTAGAAGACAACATCAAATCTCTGAAAATACGCGACATGCTATCGACAAGACTTTAATTGAAGATCGAACGATGAGAAGTATTGCAGATCAGTATAATGTTTCGACTAACTCCGTTAGTCGCCGCATTTTAGCGCTCGGTAAGCAGACCATGCCAGCGTATGACGGTCTTCCGCAAACCTTATGCATTGATGAATTTCGATCAACTTCTAACCAAATGAGCTTCATTACAATTGATGGACAAAAGCATGATATTATCACCATTTTACCTGGCCGACAGACTAATGAAATTAAACAATTTTTCCTAAACCATTATTCACTAAAAAATCGTGAACAGGTTACCCAGGTTGTAATGGATCTCAATGCACAATACCAAACTTTTATTCATTATCTATTTCCTAACGCCAAGTTAATCGTCGACAACTTTCACTTAGTTCAAATGGCCTTACGAGCCTTGAACCAAACTCGTGTCCAGTTAATGAAAAAGTATCACCCAAATACCCCCGAATACTGGGTGCTAAAATCGTATTGGCGCCTGTACCTTATGAACTATGAAGCTCTTGAGAAAAGTCAACCACAATGGTTTTCACATTTACGAAACAGACTGACTCAAGAACAACTTATCTGGTCTGGTTTAAATCTCAGTCATGAGTTTGAAAATACTTACTTCACCGCTCATAAACTCGTCGAAGCTTTTCGTAGTCGAGACTATGCAGCTTTTACTGCGACGCTTGATGAGGTTGAGAACGTTAGTCCTCAACTCTTTACGACCATCAAAACATTTATTAAAAATAAAAAGCTCATCCAAAATATGACCAGTAGTACACTTTCCAACGGTCCCATTGAAGGCGTCAATCGAAAGATTAAACAGATTAAGCGGACAGCATACGGATACCGGAATTGGAAAAACTTTGTTTTTCGTATTCAAATTGAATTTAAAATCAGATTAAAGAAAAGGAACCCCGTTCGCAAGTGAACGAAGTTCCACATAAACCCTCCATCAACACCCGTTGACAAAGAGCCTAAAAATACCGCCGACAGGCTAACTGTCGACGGCATTTGACGATACATGAATCAATTCCAGGCAAATCCATGGTTCTTGTTTGGAGGAAAAGTTTCACAGAATGAGCTCAGTAAATTGATTCCAAAGGTAATAAAAGCCCGAACACAGGTCGTGTGGAGTCTACTCAACACACACGTTAGTTATACCGCGAAATCACTGACATTGCACTCTTTTTGAATCCTTAATTTAAGAAATAACCGCCAAACGCCGACGTACCGGTGTTTAGTACCAAGCTGGCTTATCCCCATCGGTGTTGGGCTTATTGACGCCCAGCGAAGCCCGTACCGCTTGCGTTGGATCAGTGACTAGCTTTGCCACTAATGCCGCAATACTCTTCCGTGAGACTTCCGTTCCTTTGAACGGTTCTCCCTTTTGAGTTGTCTCGTAGCTGACCTCGTCATGGTTCGTCAACCAGGCTGGCCGGATAATGGTATAGGCTAAATCACTGGCTTCGATTACCTTCGCCGCTGCTGCATAAGTTTCCAAGTAACCGCCATCTAACATCTGATGATTCCACTTGCCGTAGTTGCCCGGAACTTCATCATAAATGCCCAGCGTTGAGATCCAAATTAACCGTTGTACGTGACTAGCCTGCATGGCAGTGACCACTGCTTGCGCCTCGTCTTCAATGTTCCGACCAGCTAAGTTTGCGTACACAACATCAATATCAGCCATCGCCGCTGTCAAATCAGCAACTTGACTAGCATCGCCTTCCACGACCTTCACTCGGGGACCGGCAGCCCCTGCCAGCCGTTGTGCCTTACGCAAGAACAAGGTAAGTTGATTGTCAGGATTATTTAATAGTTGCACCGTAGCTAGCTTCGCAATCTTCCCGTTAGCCCCTAATACTAAAACGTTTGTCATCACAAGCACCTCTTCGTTTTAAATGAACACCTATACTGTAACTCCTATAATTACATTTATCAAGTTAAACCACTTTTGACGCTCATTTCAGCACCCGATATCCGGGAACACAAAAAGAGCCTGAGACTTCTGTCCCAGACTCCCGTAATTAATTTCAACCTATTTCCCGAACTAGATCAGCATCAGGGTTACGCCGGCAATGGGCGTTAAGCTGTCACCTAAGTCACCAAAAACCAATTCCTGCTTAAAGACTGGTTGATCCAGTTCTGTCAGGTTCGTTTTCTCAATGTTTAGATGATAACGGCCGTGCCGATCTCGTTTTAATTCGTAATTAACGAATTCCTGTTCTGGGGCGTAGTTCGTGAAATGGACGGCGTAATGTCCGAGCTGGTGGGATACGACCAGCCGAATCCCGTTTTCATCTCTAAAGATATGCAAAATTGTTCACTCCTATATTGATTAGAACTGCCACCGACGCACTGATGATAAACAAAAAGGAAGGGTCGCCAGCGCGCCTCTTCCTCGATATCGGCATTTGCTCAATCAAAGGGTCCGAAACTCCGCCGCGACTAAGACAACCACAGGGAAGACCCCCAATGATTAACCCTCATGCGCACAGTGATGTTTGCCTGGCCACCCGTAATGGGCAGTATCACCAGAATTATTCCTCTATGTACCCTGATTGTACCATACTTATCTTGAAAAGATTAGTGGCGGGTAAAAGTCCTAAGAAATTTGTTATTTTCTCCATTGGCCCTTGTCACTACCACAATAAACATGTTTCAATAATTAATAACAACTTAATTAATCATTAAAACGCGTATGGAGGGCATGGACATGGCAAATACTAAAAACAGTCAAGCGGCAAAGATTCGCCAGCAAATTATCACTTGGCTACAAGATGAACACGAAACCGAGGCCGTCTCGGCAGAAAAATTTCCAGGAATTCGCGGCATTCGGGCGGTCAAGTTACGCCAGATGTTAGGTGAATTAGGCTTCGCCACAACCGTCGTCATGGGGGCCGTCTCAGCCGCGCCTTCAATTGATCATCGTATTAAGAAAGCTGCGTTAAAACCGCGCGAAGTCTATTATTACTTCGATGCCAGCACGGCAACACCTGAAAAAATGCAACCAGTGTCAACGACATCGATCACCACAACCGGTACCCCGACTGTTACGTCGACCTTCACCTCAACCGGAATCACTGCCATTCCCGCTTTTGCCGTATTGCAACAAACCAGTCAGTCCTTGAACCAACAAATTGACGACCTCCTCATTGCCGCTCAGCAACAGCGTCCCCTGCGCGATCTAGACATTAATTTTCTTACGGAATTTGCCACTCAAGTCACCAAGCAAAACGAATTATTACAAAATTTTGCGACGCAATCTAAGATTGATCAGCTGCGACACAACTAGTTTACTTACTCGCTTATTAAACCAGACCCACAATCTTTTACACAGATACAATATTTTTAGTGGAAACTTCTTGACATTTCGGCCCATGACCTTTACTCTGTTATAAATTACTTTTATGGGGGACGATCGCCAATGGCATTACACGAAAATAATCGGGTCTTTTGTAAGAAGACTGAACTCTTCTCTGACTCATTTTACGGAACCATTACTAAGATCTACGAACATGCGGCCTTGGTTAAGGTTGAACCTAACCAACTCACCAAGAAGGAAACCGATAAGATTGACTCTTTCGGCGACCTGGTTGTTATTCGCTTGAGTGAACTGCAATTAGTTGACGAGGCGGGTAATCCACTCAAAGAACCAGCAGAAGAATTAGAAGCCGCTGAATAAGCGTAAAACTCGTTATTAATCTCAAAGAGGGCCCTCAAGAATTTTAACCAATTCTTGGGGGTCCTCTTTGTCTGTCGCTAATAACGGTTCATCACAGCTATTTCGTTATTTCAAGATCGTATTGACCTGCTTCATTAACTCCGGTAATTCAACTTCTAGGGCACCGTTAACGTGTTCTTCAACCCGTCGCCCCTGAGTCGTGATCTGAAAGACGTGATAGCGCCGATCTGTCGGCAAGGTTTCATCTTTAATGAATCCACCATTTAATAACCGACTGATTTGAATTGATACCATGGATTGACCTACGTTTAACCGCCGGGATAACTCACTGGTACTAATCTTTTCAGCAACCAGTTCATGTAAAATCCGGTACTGTTCAAACGTGATGGTATCGCCAACACTTGGCCGTTTGATGAAGGGCCGTAAGAGCGAATTCAGCTGGTGAATCCGTTCAACGTCCACCGCTAATTTTTTCGCTTCCATCATGATTCTCTTCCTCCTCGTGACATCTCAACGGCCTATGTTCCGTCAAGGCGTCTAACATAGTCCTCGTGCGAATTAGTTCGTTCTGGGTTAAAAAGGTTAATCCCTAACGCACTTACAATATTCATACTAACATATATTTACGACTATATTATAAACAAATTATATGTCGGGCGAATTTAATATTATTTTGTTAATTTTTTGACTTCTCCCACGGATACCAACTACCGTCAATACTGTGACGACACCCATTCGTCATCTAAATGTCGTGGGTGCCAATCTCCCCGATAAATTTCGGTGACCAGTTGTTTAACGACTTCATCCGGTAGTGAATAGCCTGCCTTACGTAAAACACCGCTAACCAACCGCCAATCTCGATAATGACAAAAGGCCAATGGCTCCTGATTAAACGGTCGGTAGACGTCCGAGATGGGCTGGTACTGATACGTCGCGTATGCTTGGTTTGCCTGCTGAAATACTAAAATCTGATGTGCTTCAGCGATCTTCTTACGCAAACGTGACACCGTATCGCGAATAATCATCGTCATTCCATTTGTTAACAGCAAACTCACTTGATGCTGGCGAGTGGTCGGATTCATGTGGCTCACACTCCAACAGCCAACCCAACTGGTCTGATTACCATCGGCCGGTCGCTCCGTAGAGACTAACATGATGCGTCCCATCACGTAGGGCAATGGTCCACTCAATTGTAGATAATCCACCATGGCCCGTATGTCTAGCCACTGCACGAGGCTCGTCTCGACTACTTGATTGATTAGTGCTCGGGGCGACTGACGCGTTCGATAAAAACCACCTTGCTCCGTCCAAACTACGGTATCGGCAATAGCTTTACGTCGTCGACAATTCTTAATAAAAATGACGCCGACCAATCAATGTCTAGTTGATTCGTTGGCACCAGCCGTTCGACATCTTGTGGCTGTAATTTGGTGAAATCAACGGTATTCGTTGCGACTACTTGTTGGCGATACGTCGCCGTTAATCCGTTCAAACACGCGGTTGACATCCCCTCACCCTCATTCAATTACCATCTATCACTCTCTGATTCGGCTATAGATTCTCACAAAACACGAATAATAGCAAGAAGGACGTATCACCTAATTAATTCACCGATCGCTTTATCCGCGCAATAAATTCGTAATGAAATCATGTTGGCCAAATATGATTTGCAGATTTATATACGAATGATTTTTTTATTTATTTCGTTATAATTCGTATATTCTCATAATATTTTCACGTCTATCCCATAATCACTTGATATAATGGGCCAAAATGGCTAGGAGGCCTTTTATGCAGATACCCCCACACAGTTTAGGTACCATCCTTAAAACTTTGCGCCATATTTTGGCCGCTGATGCCACGCCAGAAGCCGTGTTAAAGGACATTGACGTGCCAGTTTGGTATCTTTTAGAACTCGAAGCTGACCATATTACCGTAGCTGACGGTGATACGCTGACCTTAATTTGTTCTTGTTATCAACTAACCGTTGACCAGCTGATCATGCTATCTGCGGCCGCGAATTTACCCGAAGCCATTGTCCACATGACCATCCAACGATACCGTACGTATGAAGCACCCAATTATTTACCAGATCGGCCTTGGCCAGACAGCACCCAGGTGGTACCGCTAATCACAAATCCCGACCCATTGGCCAAACACACCTACGCAGACGTCTTGCGCTGTATCCGAACCCAGGTCGAGGATCGATCGGTAACGGCAGTTAGTGCGTTGTTGAATGTGTCACCGATGGCCTACTGGCACATGGAATCCGGTCAGCTCCCCGTACCGACTTGGCTGCAACGCAAGATTGCCTTTCGGCTGCACCTAAAGAATCTCACCACCTTAACCCGCGCAACGGATATTCTCACGACTATCTGTCAGCATCTGGATATTGTGCCCGATGATCTGCCTATGGAATTGCGATTGCCTTAGAGCAAACAAAAAGTCGTCCATTTGTGGACGACTTTTTTGATTGGCAATCAATATGACCATTTTAGCTCACTTAATCCCCGACATCTCTGTCCAAGACTGGATCATTCCAACATTACCTATTTTTAGTCTGTATTTACCACCGCTTCATCACCAACGTCTTATTCGCCGTCACATACTGCCCATTCGTCAACACAAGGCGAGTCGTCAGGTGATACGATTCCAGACGCTTCACTTTCAAAATCGTTCCCCGTTTATAGTGCCGCATCTTGCCAGTTAACTTAACCCGGCGATAGGCATTAACCCCCTGCGGATTGATAACCCGAATTCGCTGCGGGTTTCGCTTGTAGTACGTATTCGTCACGTACTGGGGCCGCGTGGTAACGTACCCCTTTAGCCCAGCCGTTCGACTATGATGATTCACATCGCGCACCCGATACCGCAAACGGCCGGCCCTAGACGTGGCATACCCCGTCACGACAAATTGGGGGCGTTTTTCACGTGACTGCCGAGGGTAAAATCCCCGCCGATTCTTCGCTGTAAAGGTCGCCTGACGATACAAACCGAGTTTCTTTATCCCCGATACCGCTTGCCCCTTCTTCACCACATAGCTGGGCTTAGTCACGTCATCCGGCTTTGAAGAGGGGGTTGACTGAGCACTTTCTGTCGAGGATCCTGAGGAGGGTTGGTTCTCATGAACCAGTGGCACGTCAACCGCCGTATTAAAGGCCGTCACAATTGAGCCCTCGTTCCGATAATCCCCCTTAATCGTTATTGACTGCTGGTCACTGCCAATATTGGTCAACGTAACCCGCTCGGGATAATTCTCGACCATCGCCGGCAATTTAAGTTGCAACCGATCAGCCAGTGAACGCAGGTACATCTTACTCGACGCAATGGGTGGCGGCGCATCCAATCTACCACGCCACCCCGTATTGCTCACTAAATAGTAACCGGCATGCGTCATGTAGTCTCGCGCAAAGCGGTCAAAATCACTTTGCCGCCAACTGGTCATATGGTCCACATCGCTTAAGTCCGGTGTCTCCCCGGGAAACGTATGGTTCAACTCGGCTTTCTTCAACGCGGTGCCGTGACTGATTGGATCGTACATTTGCCGCGTAAGGTCACTGTCGATGGCCCAATAGGTGTGATTTACCGGATTATCGCCATCTTGCCAATCAACTGGAATCGTACTGGTCGGCGAGCCCAACGTCATCATCTGTTGGAAGTCATCAACCGCAACCGTTGCCGTATTGCCCACTACTTTAATCGGTGCCCCCGGTCCTTCATAGGTTATATGGCCTTTCGTTTGACCAGCACCAAAGAAGCCATAAAAGCCATAGCCTTCTGGGTAGTTATTATCATTCACAACAATATTCGATAACCGCGAAAAATCAGAAATATGGTTATATTCAAAGTTTCCCTGAATACCGGTTATGTGGTGTTCACGCATATAATCGAGGAACCCGTCAAATGTCGATTGGGTAATGCCACAGTTAGCAAAATTAATTGAATTGCCCGTTTCAAACTGTTGATAATAAATCAGAGCCTTCTTATCAAATCCATCACCCTGATTCGAGATAATGGCAATATTCCTGGCTATTAGCTTGACCCCGGTCCAATCATGGACCTTCTCCGGAATATTCATATATAGCAAAGCATTACTTGCCTGCGCCATTGCTGTTTGATAATTGGCGTCCAGCGTAACCTGCTGGCCCGTAGGTGAATGAACGTAGTGATTATAACTATCAATGAAGTGACTAGCTATTACTGGATCAGGAAATACCTCTCTAATTGGACGGTCGGGGTTAACGTCGGCTGTAATTTGTTGCTCAAACTCTTGGTCAGTTAGTGTGGTATTTGTTGGTATCCCCGCATGTGTTGAGTCAGTTCCTGCCGTCATCGGGAAAAGAAGTAGCATTGTCAGACTCAAAATTAGCACACATACACACCTAATTTTCCAGATACCCCTCTGCTTATATTCCATCATCTTTTCCTTTCCGATTATGCATCAGTCACCCTATAGGAAACTTTTATAATATAAATTATATTTAGCAAATATACCAATGTTTACTCCTAAGTAAAGATTATACAGTATAAGCCGATTTTAGCCCAGCCACTTTCCTCACTAAAAAATAAATCACAAAAAAACACCCCGACTAACCTAGCGTCAAGGTGTTTTTAAAGTACTGTAGCAATCTTCACCGCTATTTAAGGAAATCTACTTCAACATTCCCATAGTCGAAACGGACTTCGTGTGAACTCCAGAAAAGTTATGTGTACATCCCAGTAATTTGTCTTTGTTTCTCGTCCAAGCGCAAAAAAGAACCCCATCCACAACGTGAACAGGGTTCCTCTATGTTACCGATCAAAGAATCAATCGCTAATAAATTTAAACTTACTACTTGTTCGTATAGTAGCCAGTCGTACCCGAAACTACAGGCGCACTTACTGGTGAGTTACCAGTCTTTTCACTAGCTACATAGAAAGCCTTAGTAGTTACACCGTAAGTTCCTGGTAACGCACTTACTAACGTGTATTCCGTATAGTACTTGTCTGAACTACCGGCCTTATTATAGTTAGGCGTGTCCAACACGTTTAGCTTCGAGGTCGTCAAGTAAGCTACCAGGTCACCAGCAGTAAAGCTAGCATTCTTGGTACCACTAAACGTCGCACTAACTGCTGGGAATACAACCGTATCATTAGCGGCTGTCGTAGACCCTTCCTTATAAGCTTTCAGTTCCGTTGCCGCTTGTGACAGGTCAGAACTGTTCGTCGTTGCGTAGAATGTGATTGGCGTGTCACTTACCGTGTTTTTCGTTACCGTTAACGTGATAGTATCGCCAGTCTTAGCAGCGGCCAACGCAGCCAAGTTACCAGAATCAGAACGGGCATAACTGTAACCAGTTCCTGCCAAGACCGTCTTGCCCCAAGCATTATCCGCCTTAGTCGTTGCTGCCGTACCAACAGCCGTACCAGTTGCCGTTGACACAGTTGAACCACCGTTAGCAGCTAAATTGGATAGAACAGCCGTCTTAACAACAACGCCGTCAGTAGTCTTCAAGTTAACCTTAACATCAGTTTTATCATTGAAATCAGTGGTTGGTTTAGTGGTCGTTAACCCCTTAGCATAAACCCAGCCATTAACTTCGGGATGAGCAGCATCCGTAACGTAGTAATACAATGAGCCTTCACGCGTCTTCCGTGCGGCATCCGTAACCACTAAAGCATCATTAGCATACGTTGTCGTATCCTTAACAACCTTAGAAGCCTTGTATTGCGTGTTGTTAGGCGCCGTCCAAGATACATTGCTCTTGCCTGGCGTCTTGAAGTACATCGTTGTATTACTTGGCATAGTAGCGGACTTAGTCGTTGCTGCCTTCTTAATGCCACCAGCAAAAGCCTTTACACTCCGGCCACCATAAACGTAGCCACGGTACTTGCCGTCCATTGAAACCATCTTGTAGTAAACAGTTCCGCGAGTCGTCTTAGCAACCCGGTAAGCACGGAAGTAGTCAGCAGACTTCTTGGAATTCGCCATCTTCTTCATCGTGGTCTTAGAAGCAACCAGCTTGGCACCCTTAACAGTCCCTGGCTTGCTGTATAAAGCATTAGTCCCCGTAGCTTCAACGTTCCGACTTTCTGCAGCCGTCTTCAAAGTAACATCAGACGTTACCTTGGTATAAGTTGTAGCTTGGGCAGTTGTACTAACTACCGTCACAGCACCTAAGCTTAAAGCAGCTAAGCCAAGATACAATGAATTCTTCAAACTCTTTTGCATGTGTGTTCTCCTCCGATGAAATAAAATTAGTCACAGTGAGTAACCTTTACCAGTATACCAGCAAGTCATGAGAAAAATCGAGAAAAATTAATTTATCATATTATATTAAAAGTGAATAAATTAATAACGCATACCCCTCACTTAATTATGACCCCAAATTTAGTCATAGTTAAATAAGAAAGGATGTTTTATATGCACGCGGTCTTTACTTCTTATTTCCACGAATCAATCGTAATAAAAAACGACGATTAGTAAACGTAAAAATAACAACTAATGTAAGGATACTGATCGCTATTCCCAAGTTTAATAACGGTGGCCAGTAGGCTATAGATATACGACTTACTCCTTTAGGCAACTTTATCGCCATAAATGTGTTAAAAACCTTATACGTTTTGACACTATTCCCATTAACAGATACGTGCCATCCTCTTGAATATGGGATTGAAGTATTTAATATTCTCCCATCTTTAGTATTATTAACTACACCGTCAAAAGATCGTGCCGTATGATGTGTCAACTTCAGTTGTCCTTGTTTCAAACCTTTAATAGCTTTCGAAAGTTTGGAACCGTTTAAACGATATATTTGAAAGTCTTTTAGATCTAATGAATCTTTATTCATTTGTAGCTCTAGGTCCAATGTTTGCCCCTTATTATGATTTGCAATATTTGTTAGTACTGACCCATTATACGGACGCGACTGTTGTAATTCTTGACCATTCAAAATAATCTTTACGTTTTTTGCATCCAAAGTGGAATCCAACCTTAAATAGTAAGAATCATTAGTTTTAAGCTTGATAAATAAATGAAAAAAGGCTGATTTCGATTTATCAATCTTTCTAAGCTTCGCATTATTAATTTTCCAAGGAATATTAGTATTTTGAAAGCTCGTACTTGAGAAACTTTCGGCATGAAATAACCTCTTATAATCTTTTTTACCTGTTAAGCCTGCAATTATATTTGATTGATACTGTGCCGGATTCTTCTCTTTACTATTTACGGTCAAAGCCTGAGCGGAAGCAGCATAACCAATTGGTAAGTAATTTTTGTTATACAATACAGTCGCTTGTTGATCATGACTGATTTCTTTATAATTTGACAAATCACTTCTTGCACTGGAAGCTTGCAAAATATTCTTATTATTTTGTACACCTAATGTCTGATCTTTTCCAAAATAATACTTCATTCCTAATAAAGAATCAGTAACCAAAGTACCATTACTATACTCGATAAAACCTGAACCACTTGGAGTACCAATATTTTTCATAAATGATGCCGTATTCTTTTCCAGTGTAGATGAGAATACTGAACCACCATTAAATCCCGTTTGGAAAGGATCGTCCTTAGTTCTCAAAAAGTTTTTTCCAATTCTATAAAAGCCAGAGTCCTTAGACTTTATCTGATTAACAAGTCTTTGCAATTCCCTTGTGTAATTTCCATAATCGCTCTGTGAAACATAGCTAATGTTCTTAAGGGAGAGAAAAACATTAGTACTTAATTCAAGTACTACCAACACACATAGTAAAATGGTACACATTTTTTTATATCTGGCGAATTGTCAAACTAAGTGCAACGGTTTGTCAAAAAATACTTCATATGGGGTTTCATAGTTTAACACTTTGCGAGGACGTTGATTTAACTGCTTTTGGCAGTGTTCAACGTCCTGTTCTGTATAA
>Ga0214925_100539_pt1 | contig 16411 bp, 20 predicted proteins | sample Stichaenrichment_FD_168299 | JGI IMG/M metagenome (GOLD analysis project Ga0214925, IMG submission 168299) | Xylose enriched microbial communities from anaerobic bioreactor in Madison, Wisconsin, United States - 63SRT | ecosystem: Engineered > Bioreactor > Anaerobic > Unclassified | place: USA... | reverse complement strand
GTTTTAGCTGGCTAGGAAAATATCGGCGCCTCTGGCGCAATTGTGAGCGAAAGCTGAACACCAGTAAGATGATGATTAGCTTAGCCTTCCTGCGAATACTCTTGAAAAGATTCTAAACACGTTCTAAGTATATAGGGAATCATACAAATTCTTTTTGATCTCGTCAGGTTCATTGACAGAAGCTTCAAACAATTCTTGAATATCAACTTGCCAAGGATCAGCAAGCATTTCATCAATTGGTTTTAATACTTTCTTTTCGTCCATCTTAATTACTCCTAACATCAAAATAATGCTTTCAGTTTAAATTCACAGATCTTACAGCACCGTTATTCAAAATTTGTTACCAAGCTCATAAAGATTATCTGCACAAAGCAATTAAAAAATTTTGGCTTAAAACAGCGTAATCTACAACAGTTTTTAAGTATTTAAAGCACAATAAACTTAGTTAAGTTTAAGCATAAGTTGAATTAAGAATACATTCAATTCAACCATGGCAAGAATTGATTGTATGGTTATCAGCAGACCGAGTAAAACGAGGTCAATGCGCACTTACACCCTTGACAAGTGTCAAGGGTGGATTTAATACCCATCGAAATGGGTATTATTTGTATTAGAAGGCTAGCGCCAACTATAAAAAGCCTAGAATAAACCCTCAAAAACATAGAGCTAAATTTCAAGATTAATCAATCACATTACGAAGGATCCAATGACTATAAGCAAGACGAGCACTGGGAGTTATTACCCAAGGGTGATTAATTTCGAAAATTTGAATTTCAGTTGCTAAGTAAAGTGGCGTCTTACCATGATTAAAAGCAAAAACGGGTTGCGGAAAATCAGGCTTACTAGCAACCTGATGAACACTTTGACGAGAATTCATCTGCCAACGAATTTTTAAATCTTCACGCGACAATAATTGTGGCAGCTGTGTTTTTTCAATTTGAGCTTGTTGTTGCAACTTTTGTGTAAAGGCTTGTTTAGTCTTGTTTTGATGCCAATCATCAAAAAGATCATACTTGTTTGATTTAAAATCTAAATCCATAAAGCCAGCCTCCTAACCAAAATCAATTTGATCCAGCATCGTTTCGGTACTAGCCTGGTCTAAGCCTAAATAAGCTAAAGTCATCGCCTCACTGGAATGATTGAGCAGATTCATGACTAAGCCAATATTATAATTTGATTGCGTGTAGACTCGATAAGCCCCGGTTTTGCGCATTGTATGGGTTCCTAGATAATTAATTCCTAACAGCTCGCCAACCTTACTCATAATTTTGTAGAACTGTTTTTCAGTAATATGGCGTTCTGGGTGTTGAATGGAAGGAAAGAGCCATTCAGATTCTAGTTTATGATCAAGCAGCCATTGACGATACAATAAAAGCTCTGTTTGAACTGGTTTAAGGTACAAGGTATTAGGCTTGCCCGTTTTTCGGTCATGAATAAACGCATTTTGTTTAATAGAACCGTCCGGATTAAAAATATCTGCTTGTTTAAGGCACATAACGTCACTGACTCGCAACAGTGTCGCTTTCCCAACCTGAAAAATTGTATAGTTACGCCGGCCAGCTTTAAAGTTGTTGAGTAAGGTATCCTGCACCTCTTTGAGAACGTTTGAATCTTTGATGGGTAAAACAACTTGTTGCATAGTCTTTTCTCCTTTTCTTGAGATATTAAAGCAGTTATGTTATTATTTTTGTAAGGAAAAAGTAAGGAGATGATATTGTGAGCGCAGGTAATGTAACTAAGGTTAGCTCGAAGATCACAAGTAAAAATCAGATTACAATTCCTAAAACAGTACGTGAACTGTTAAAAGTTCGGTCTACTGACACAATTGAATGGCAGATTGAACCAAATGGTAAAGTAATGATTGTTCGTAGTAAACCGGATCTATGGCAACTTGTTGATGAACAAGAAAAAAAGTTTGGAAATCTCAGTACAACAGAAGTTGATTGGGGTAAAGACGTAGAAAGCGAAGACTTTGATTAATGAAATTAAAACAAGGCGCTATTTTATGGATTAATTTAGATCCGGCTAAAGGCACTGAAACTAAGAAAAAGCGACCGTGTTTAGTTGTAAGCAACGATCACTATAATCGCTATTTTAATACGGTGCTAGTTGTGCCAATCAGTACCTCTGACAAATATCGTACCCAAGAAAAGTATGCTAAATCGCCGTTATTTATCAGGATAGATAACGGGAAAATTCACGGGACAGCGTTATTGCAACATGTCCGTGCTGTCGATCCAACAAAACGATCAGATGGCGAAGTTGTGGCCACTTTATCTCAGCAAGAAATTAGTTCAATTAGTACAAAGGTCCAACAATTTTTCTGAAAAGCAGATGTTATTTATTGATAAAAGAAACAAAATAGCCCCCAATATCTACATTATAGATATTGGGGGTTATTCTTTCAACGTTTTCGAGGGGCGATTTGTTAATTATAGTCCCTAAAGGTTTCTTAACTAAAGACAGCGATAATCATTTTGGTGACTAAATAAATAATTGCAATTACCATCATCCAACCAGTACTGCGCATAAATTGTCAGCAGCGGTTGTAAAATGTTGGAAAATACCGATTAGAAAATGTCGGTTTTCCAACATTTTTTTACGGCTTGAATTTACACTTTAAGTGCAACACTAATTAAATAAAGAATGGCCCATGGCCAAATTTCTGTAAAATGATGTTTGCGAAAACAATCATGAAAGGAATTTAGCCATGGATCACTACAAGCATATTACCATAGATGAACGGGAAACTATCTTTTTAATGAGGAATCATGGAAACTCACTTCGTGAGATTGCCAGCCATATCAAGAAAAGTTACTCAACCATTTCTCGAGAATTAAGCCGTAATTCTACTGGTAAATCCTATTCACCTTCGAAGGCTCAGGAGAAGTACAAACAGCGCAAAGGCAACTGTGGCAGAGTCTCTCTTTTGAGTAATCCTCAGGTGTTTGAAGTGGTGAGAGAACACTTCTGCGAAGACCTTTGGTCTCCGGAGGAAATATCGAATCGCTTGGCAGCCCAACCTAATAGATCTCTACTCATAATCAGCTCGTCTGAAGAGCTGCGGAACACTTATTTGTAACTAATAAAATTAGTCGCTTTTAGTGACTACGATAGAGTAGAGTCTAGCGTGCTGTTGTTTTTGTAACTTACTATTAAGATTCACTATCTATGCGTCTTTAAGATCAAACAACTTTACAATTTCCTTTTTTAACATCTCGGTTCTTCTTTCAATGTCTTTAGGCGTCCATTCTTTTTTGGTACTCCAGCTTTCATCTGAAGACTGATCTAAGATACTCTCGTTCAGCCAAAGTCTAGTTCGTAGTCCTAAATCATTGTTGTTGTTGTTGTCTTTGTAATTAACCTTATCACTGAATGACTTATCACTCATTTCAGGATTGTAACCTGTAAGCGTTAAGTTACCAATTTTGTGCACGTATTGTTGATGCACTTCTTCAAAATGCTCTGGATCACTTGGAGATATCATCTTTGGCCAGCCATTCTTTAAATTTTCAGTCTCTGGTAAAATATGCTCTATCGTCCAAATTAGTTGTTTTTTCCCGTTTTTCGTTTTTGACTTATTATCGAGATTGTCTGGTGTTTGCTTATTGAAATAGTTACTACCGTTATGACGTTCTAAACTAATTAAAATGAACCGCACTGTTTGTGGGGATACATCATAAACTCCTTGATCTAGGGCTTCTCCAAATGAAGTGTTTGAAGGAGCTATGCTACCAAGGGTCCTTCTCACTTGCTTCATTAATTCACTGTCTAGGTCATTCTTGTTAACTTTTCTGATAATTTCGATAATTTTAGCACGAACATTTGATGCTTTGGGTGCTTGAACAATATTTCGGCGCACGTAAAATCTGATCAAATAGGTTAAGAGACTATTGATGGTTGTCTCTCTAATTGTCTTTTTATCTAGAGCGCGTAAAGCGAAAAGGAGTAATGGATAAGTTTGAGTGGGATCCAGCTTTTGAAGCTGCTTAATTTTTTTGACAATTTCATCAGACAGTTCAATTGACGGATCATCATCAACTAATGGAGTTATATGTGAAAAGATCTCCGCATTTTTAATTAAGGTGTCCATGTATTTAGCGCCATTATCGTTAAACAGGCGTATGTATGACTTTAGTGCTTGTCGTTTCGTTATTGAAGCCTGCGAACCACTCTCAAAGGCGTCATAATTATTTAGCAAAAATTGCGTCACAGCAATTGAACTTGGATCATCACTTTCAGTCTTAAAAATTGTAATTAAATCTTCCCATTTATCAACAGATTCAATCGAATCAACTCCAGCCTTGAGAGCTAAATGAAGATACTCAGTCTTTAAAAGATCAATTAAAGTTAAGGGAAGACCCTTAGAATTGAGTGACGAGAAAACCGCAAACGCATCGGAGGTTTCGTCAACCGAAATTCTTAGCATCTCTACTGCATTCAGTTTCTTGTAAAATTTTATGATTTCTTTTTTCGAATGAATTCCTTCGGGATCACTTAATAAGGACATTATAAAACTGTAGCGTTTTGCAAAGGCTCTATTTCCATACCGTCCTTTAGTTTTTTTGTCAAGAATACCAAGATAGTTGTCATATACTTCGGCGTCTCGTTTTAACAGTTTTAATCGGGGAGATCCCTCATAGACAAGTTTGCGTTGTATGTCTCTTCGAATGCCTATCGATACTTCATTGTCATATTCTTGATCTGATTCTTTCTCAATGTCCAATAGACGCTCGTAAATCGCTAAAAAAATGAGTGAAATGGTTGTCATTCTCTGCTGACCGTCCACAATTTCATATAGGTTTTCATCATTTAACTTCTGTACGAGTAGATTCCCCATATAGTATGGTTCGTCTTCATGACTAATATCATCAAAAAGAGTCTCTATATTCGAGTTAAACCACGAAAAATTACGTTGATAAGTCGGTATTTGATGTCTGAGAGCACTCTCTATAGGAAATAATTCGGATATCGGCTTAACCTCAGGTGTAATTCGCATAAAAGTATCCTCCTTAATCAAGCTACAGGTGTCTATCATACATATCTTAGCACTTTCAAACCTCTTCTGTTAAAAAAAGATGGTTGTTCCGAAACTTGCCCCTTTCAAAGGCTCTAGTGCTTCAGCTACAGATAAGGCAGTAAAGCATCTGATAGAGTACGAGCGTGTGCATAGAAAGGCCCTCGAGAATCAATTCGAGGACTAAATATTCGACAAACGAGATACCGCAAGGAGCCTTAAATTGAAAATCAAAAAATCAGCTGATTTGCCTGAGACAATAAGCTTGGTTTGCAACACAATCTCTTTAAAGAACAACGATAATGCACACTCTTGTTAAAGTTATTACCTGAGGCACTACTTCCATTATTTAAAGTCACCTTCCAAAGGTACTTCGACTCTGCCAAAATATTGTACTGTATTTTTAGACAATCCATATACTTCAACATAGTGGTTCCCTCTGAATTTTATGGGTTCAACTATTTCATTTGTTTTCTTAATAATTTGCCCACGAATCAAATTTCTCTGGTTTGCAGTCTCTCCAACATTTCTGACTTTCCAATACCATGTAATACCCGTAATAGGCTCAACGGAAAAGGTTATTTTTGAATTCTTTTTAATGGGTATTTTGGGTAATCTTCTTATAGATCCCGTTCTAAAACCATTCATTTCTAAATTTGTATTTATTTCAATAAATTTTACGTACTTGGAAATCGTCCATTCTTTGTCTTCCCAAAATTCCTCAGTATCCCTTGCGGTTCCTATTGGCACTCTTGTTGATTTAGTGGACATATTTTTAATTCCATTATTGTCAAATTCATTTTCCTGAGATGTTTGGTATATAGGAAACCGTCCCCCGTATATTTTTGCCCACTCATTTTCTGCGGACTCCTCATCAAAGCGTTCCTGAATCGCCTTTTTAGCTCTATTCCAAGCTGTACATGCTTTACTACCAACTGAAGAGTCTAAAGAAATAGTATACTTTTGATCTAACGATAAAAGTCCTTCACGATGCTCCACAATTTCAGAAAGCCATTCGAAAAAGTCTCGTGACATATCATCGAAGCCAGAGGAATCGGGATAAACAATACTCCAAACATCAATAAACTTATATACTAAAACGTCAATTGCTATTCCCGATAACTCAACATTATTAGTGTTCCTCCATGCACGCAACATTTTTGCAAATTGCTTTACAATGCCACCATATTTCTTGTTTTTATCTGCGAGTAACATCTGATCCCTAGTAGGATCTGTCTCCTTCCAACTGCCATCATTATGAGTATCCGGATACTCATAACCAGTGCCTAATAATAGTGAGAATGCTGGCAATATCTCAAACCCTATTCCATCCGAAAAAGCGATGCTGACTATTTGTCCGTCTCCCTTAATTTCAGAAAGGGCATAGGTTTCCTTTAGCTTGGATTTAACATCTTGGAGTAATGCACTTTGTCCGTTATGTAAATACTCATCAAATCGCTGTTTTTGGTTATTCGGCAATTTCACCAATAAATCCACATCACTTAGACTTATAGCCGTTCCTCGTCCATAGGAACCAACCAACTTACTATTTCTGCTTTCTGCCCCATTCCAATATGCTGAGTTGATGATCTTAGTAATCCTAGCAACACGTTTTAGAATCGTTTCTTCCTGTTCATCTGATGTTCGTAAATTTTGGTTGAAATCAGAAAAATGTTCTCTAGCATTAAATTTTTTCATTTCCTATACCCACATGTTTCGATACTAATTTTTTTTAGAATTTCTGCACTAATAAATAATTTATAATCTGTATCTGTTTCATTGTCGTGTCTTTTTTTTAGCTGCTTACCTGCTTTTTTTACTGCCCCATCTGAAGTAGGCATAGCTTCCGGAGCCAAATTCAAGCGTTCTTGCTCTAATTGCTCCCATACTTTTTGAATCTCACTATCGGGCTTAAGGTCAAAAACAAGATCTCGTAATGCGTCTATCAATTTATCACGCAGTGCCAGTTGCTTATTGGCATAGGCTTTAGACTGTGTTGCTAATGTTTGAAAATTCCAGGCTTTCAACACTCCAGAACTAATAAAACTAATAAGACCTACGAGAATCGTAAGCACTTTAGCATAATATGAATTAGATATTAAAATGGTCACGGCCCCTGTAGATGTCAAACCCGCAGTAACCAACTGCGTAATCGTCCAACCATCATTCAAACGCCGATATTCATCCGCTTGTTTCTCCTGTATTTTATGTGTCCAGCCAACTCTGACAATTGCTTCAAGCAGCGCACTTTGTAATCCATCTTTCATTTCTTGGCTCAGCCTCCAAAAGATATGTTAATTCTGTATCAACGCTTAACGTTACAATATCCTTAAATCCTGCATGTATTTATAAATTTGATTTCCACTAGTTAATTTTCTTCATTTCTAATATAGCTTTCAACTCCTAGATTGCCTAATTAAAGTTACCATCGCTAAGATGTTAAAGGGATTGCCCTGGATGTAAGCTTCTTAGGTGTACTGGTTGTTCTATCAATTAGCAAAATATTTAAGATATCTGGTATTTTGTTCAGAATAACATTCTCATGAATATCATTTGAGTCAAAAATTTTGTTACCACTTGCTTGTCTTTGATAATTTTCCATATTCAAGCTCCTCCAAAGTTTAATTTAATATTTTATACCTTTCTCTCGTTCAGGCGCGAACTACTTTATTCAGGGTACTAGTTAACCAATCATTTTAGTTAGCATTAAGACTCCTTCCAAAAATGCCACCAGCTATTATTCGTTTTGTTTTTAAATGGTTTTTTGTGTTTTTCATCAATATCAGCAACTTCATTTTGCTTGTCGTTTTTATTCTTGTTGTGACTGGCATTGACGTTATTCGACAAGGTATCGCCTTTGTCGTTGGATTGTTGCTTTTTAGTTGAACTAGAGGGTTCAAGCAGGCCACTCAATTTCCGCACGTGTTCTTTTAATTGACGGTTTTCTGCAACAGTTGCTATCTGTAATTTTTGTTGCTGATCTAAGGCCTGTTGTAAATTTGCAATTTGTTTATCTTTAACATCAAGTTGTTTTAGCAAGATCTGATCAATATTTTTGTTCTTGTCGTTTTCGACTTGCCGATTTGGTTGTCGTTCTTGTCGTTTTTGCTTGTCAAAATTAGCAAGCATTTTAACGCCTTGGTTGTCTATTTCTAGATGGTTTTTAACTTTGTAAGTGTGTTTGCTTCGAAAGCCATTAATACTATTAATACGTTGATTAATACCTTGTTTTGATAATTTCAATTCTTCTGAAAGTTGTCGAATAGTCTTGCCCAATAGTTTCACCACCTAATTAATCCGCCTTAAATTATAAGTTAAAAACGACAAGAACACCAATCGACAAGCAAAGCTTAAACTTGGTTGTCGTTCTTGTCGTTTTTTAAACTAGGTATCAATCTTCAAGCTAAACTATAATTGATTTGGTTCTGGTTGTTGCCACCAATGAATGTTGCTTTAACAGCAAATATCCCGAATTAACAACAACTAAAGTTTGCATCTAGTTTTTTCCCTAATGGCTTGTTTTGATACACCAAACTCATCAGCAAGTTCTCTAATAGTTTTAGGCATGATTTCCAAACCCCTTTCGGAGTTCAGCAAGTGCTTCTTGTCTTGCTTGATCTCTTATTTTTTTATCGTGCTCGGCCTGTTTATCAGCCAATGCTTGTTTCTCAGTAGAGCCTAGAGTTAACCCCTTAACTTTATCAATGGCACGCCATTTTTCCTGTTCTGTTAATTCACCATTATGCTGAATGTTAAATAGTTTTTGACGTTCATCTTGAAATTGACCTTGTGAGAAGTCGTTAGCGTTTTTCTTTTCAGGCTTCCAAGTAAAAGAATACCCAATCACTGGTTTCCCGCGGCCTTTACCATATTTCTTTCGAACAGTTAGGCCTCTAAAAAGAGGGGTCAATTCTTCTCTGATTGGTTTAAGAACGTATCTATCAACGTCTCCCGGTTTTTTCCAATAACTTTTAGGAATATCAAGTAACTCAAAAAAATCTTCTTTTGATAAAAAAGCATAACCGGTTGTTCTGAAACCTTTTAACAATCTAAAAGCGGTTTTAGCATAACTGCTTCGAAGATCTCTAAATTCCGCTAAAGCATATCTAACCCACGTGTCTAAATTATTAAGAAGTGGCAAAGCATCTTTATATACTTCAATGTCTATATAAGGAGAATCAGCTTCACCAACAATTCTGAATTTAGTAAACATAACAAACATTTCTCTATTTAATCCAGATTTACTACGTCTTCCAAAATGAAGTCCCATTAACTTTTCATAAGTTCTTTGAATATCATCTTCAAAGCGATTATTTGCAGTCGGTTTATAGTTGCTCAAATCTTTAAGTTGTTCAAAAGAAAATCTAACTGTCTCATCTCCCTTATCACGCATACGAGAAATAATTGAAAAAAATAGATTCATTTCAATAGGGGTGAATTTACGTAACGGAATGGTATTAAGTTCAGGATCATATTTTATAAGTTCATTGCTCATAATCACACCTCCATAACTATTATATAAAATCAACGATTGTTTATCAACGATCACCATTAAAAACCTCGTTGATAAACAGACAAAACCTCGTTGATAAACAGACAAAACCTCGTTGATAAACAGACAAAACCTCGTTGATAAACAGACAAAACCTCGTTGATAAACTTCTATAAGCCTTGGGAGAGTAAGCCTCAAGAGGGGTCTAAAAGAGGTTTAAAAGAGGTTTATAAAAGAGGTTTAAAAGAGGTACCACTGTACGAAGTCAAAACTTAGCAACAAAAAACACAAAGGAGTGAGCCAAAAACCGGCTCACATTTAACTTCAGTCGCTACGCTCCTTGCGCCTCACTACGTTCGTTGCCTAAAAGGTGTGGCAAGCCACATTCAATACGGGCGCTGACGCCCCGTACCCCGTCCAAGCTGAACCAGCTTGACCGCTTTTTCACTCGCCGTTAGGCAGGAAAGCAAAGTTTCTATAAAACTTTGGCTTTCGCCAATTCAGTGTTAAGACTGGTTTAGAGCTGTCAATTCCTTATGCTCCCACGCTTTGCTCGTCCGCTACCATTGACAGCAAACAGTTAGTTTTTTTGAATTTCAGCAAGAATTCAACTGCTCTGTTTGTTTCTAAAGGCCTTATTTTTCGTTTCTAGCGATTTTAAGACTATTTATATATATTTATACCAAAGCAAAAATAAAAAGCCCTCAGTGAGCTTTTAGAGGGCTAGATGACGAAACCTGGGCGATTACTAATATCTTCTTGTCTTTTTTGCAAAATATAAGTGTATAAGGAATCATACAAATTCTTTTTAATCTCGTCAGGTTCATTGACAGAAGCTTCAAACAATTCTTGAATATCAACTTGACAAGGATCAGCAAGCATTTCATCAATTGGTTTTAATACTTTCTTTTCGTCCATCTTGATTACTCCTAACATCAAAATAATGCTTTCAGTTTAAATTCACAGATCTTACAGCACCGTTATTCAAAATTTGTTACCAAGCTTATAAAGATTATCTGCACAAAGCAATTAAAAAATTTTGGCTTAAAACAGCGTAATCTGCAACAGTTTTTAAATATTTAAAACATAACAATCCTAGTTAGGTGCAAACATAAATTGAATTAAAAATACAGTCAATTCAACAACGGCGAAAACTGATTTCATGGTTATCAGCAGACCGAGTGAAACGAGGTCAATGCGCACTTACACCCTTGACAAGTGTCAAGGGTAGATTTAATACCCATCGAAATGGGTATTATTTGTATTAGAAGGCTAGCGCCAACTATAAAAAGCCTAGAATAAACCCTCAAAAACATAGAGCTAAATCTCAAGATTAATCAATCACATTACGAAGGATCCAATGACTATAAGCAAGACGAGCACCGGGAGTTATTACCCAAGGGTGATTAATTTCGAAAATTTGAATTTCAGTTGCTAAGTAAAGTGGCGTCCTACCATGATTAAAAGAAAAAACGGGTTGCGGAAAATCAGGCTTACTAGCAACTTGATGAACACTTTGACGAGAGTTCATCTGCCAGCGAATTTTTAAATCTTCACGCGACAATAACTGTGGCAGCTGTGTTTTTTCAATTTGAGCTTGTTGTTGCAACTTTTGTGTAAACTCTTGTTTAGTCTTGTTTTGATGCCAATCATCAAAAAGATCATACTTGTTTGATTTAAAATCTAAATCCATAAAGCCAGCCTCCTAACCAAAATCAATTTTATCCAGCATCGTTTCAGTACTAGCCTGGTCTAAGCCTAAATAAGCTAAAGTCATTGCTTCACTGGAATGATTTAGCAAATTCATGACTAAGCCAATATTATAATTTGATTGCGTGTAAACGCGATAAGCCCCGGTTTTACGCATCGTATGGGTCCCTAGATAATTAATTCCTAACAGATCGCCAACCTTGCTCATGATTTTGTAGAACTGTTTTTCCGTGATATGGCGTTCTGGGTGTTGAATGGAAGGAAAGAGCCATTCAGAATCCAGCTGATGATCAAGTAGCCATTGACGGTACAATAAGAGCTCTGTTTGAACAGGTTTAAGGTACAAGGTATTAGGCTTACCCGTTTTTCGGTCGTGAATGAACGCATTTTGTTTAATAGAACCGTCCGGATTAAAAATATCGGTTTGTTTTAAGCGCATGACATCACTGACTCGCAACAGTGTCGCTTTACCAACTTGAAAAACTGTATAGTTACGCCGGCCAGCTTTAAAGTTGTTGAGTAAGGTATCTTGAACCTCTTTGAGAACGTTTGAATCTTTGATGGGTAAGACAACTTGTTGCATAGTTTTAGCTCCTTAAAAAATTGATTTTTAGTACAAATTAAAGTACAATATTAAGTACAATGAAAGGGTGGTAAATATGACATTAGCACTAACACAGAGCGATTTTCGCGCTAACCTAAAAAAATATTTAGATCAAGTTAATGACGAAGACGAAACCGTTTATATTGCTCGTTCAAATAGTCGCGCAGTAGCCATCGTTTCACAAGAAAAAATGGACTGGCTAGAAAGAGCATTAAAAGCGAAAGAAGGTTCGTTAGAATATGCAATTGCACGTGATCAGTTAATTAAACGCCATGTTTTACCTGACGATGAAATTGTTGAATCAAGTGATGATTATTGGGGTCAGTTTAAATAATGAAAAGATTAAGATTTAAACCACGTGCAACCTTTAATGCTGATCTAAAACGGTTAGCCAGTTTAGACAAATCTATTATTGATGAAGTTCGAGCAGCCATTGACCTGTTGCTTGAGCAGCAACAATTACCACCAGAATTTGAAGATCATGAGCTTAATCGGCGAATGAGTGGGTATAATGAATTTCACTTACGAGATACCCCGAAAAACAAAACACCAAGCGAAACTAACGATGTCCTGGTGGTTTATACGATTGATAAAGATGAACTAGTCTTAATTGGAATTCGAGTCGGATCGCATGATCGTTTATTTCCTGGTCAAAATCGTTTTAAAAGGTATCGAAAAAATGACGAATAGAAGAAGTCATTTTTATAGTATGAAAATAAATAACCCCCAACATCTATATTATAGATATTGGGGGTTATTCTTTCAATGTTTTTGAGGGGTGATTTGATAGTTATAGACCCTATATATTCATAGCCTCTTTCTGTTTGGTGTTAAAGTATTAGTCATCGATGTCATACACTATCTTGTTTAGCTCCGTTTTGATGGAACTGGGAATATTTTCTAAATTGAAATGGTAGATTGTAGCTATTGATCATCAGTAAAATTGAGATATTTTTATCGAAAATGAGTATTATTTGATTATGATTAAAAAAAGATTATAATTAAAAGCAATCGACTAACCAGTTTAGGAGAATACTCAATGAAATTACTAAAAAGAATCTGTTCTGACTACTTGCATGGACTAGTATTTTTCATAATAGTATTTTACTTTATGACGGCTAATCCAGATGGCAGTATGCCTCTAAAATGGAGTTTTGTTAACGTCTATTGGACTATTTCCTTTCTGATCGCATACCCATTACTGTTAGAGACGGTGCCCAGTATTAAAAAAATCAATTTCCATATGAAGTCTCTGCAATCACGGTCAATTCATATGGAAGATAAGGCCACAAAAAAACTGTCTGATTTGTACCATGATTCAACAAATCCAGTTAGCAACCGAATAGATTTACAAGCCCGCAGTGATTATCAAAATGACTGGCTTAATTTAATGATTAGTTTTTTTGTTAGCGGACTCCTTATCGCCATTTCAATACCAAGTTTGTTTTTTATTGCTTTTAAAAACCTTTTAGGGAGACGAATGTTATGAAAAAACTTTCACTTATGGAAGGTAGATTGTAAAATTAATCCCAACGCTGTTCGGGAAAAATATCAGCTTCCTTTAAAATGGTGTTTACCACAAGCCCATTTTTTAGGAGCTGATTTTTTGTCTAGTATAACCTATTTTAAACGAAGTAAAATCGAAACCTGTTGTAAACTAGGACTGGCTATTGTTCAAATGGATGAGTGATTAAAACGATTCTGGTTAAAAGTTGGAAAAAACTCAAATTTAGGTGACAAACAAAAAATACTAAGCTTAGTATTTTTTGTTTGGTTTTGTTGTCTCGATAAATTTGGTAAGCAAGTCTTGCGACTGCTAGACCAAACCAGCACCAAGCTAACATGGCTGAAAACTTTTCCTAGTATGGGTGCAGTATATTGCATATGCACCACCACCTTTCAAGCAAAAACAGCCACTACCCTTAAAACTCTCCACGATAGAATTATATTATATGTTGAGAGACGTATTCCAAGCCCTCGTTGACTTGCTTTAGTGCATCGTTCCACTATAATATACTATACATAGCCTTTTACTATGATTATTTAGTTAGATGTAGGCTTATAGTTGTTGAGTATAGGAGTGTAATGTTAATGGAGACTATATCAAGCATTGCTAAACGATTAAATGTTACAAATGGTCGTATTTATCAGATAATCAAAGAAATACCGGCTGATAAGCAACCTAAGAAAGATGCTAAGGGTAAGTATAATTTTACTAAAGAGTCTGTAGAGGCTATAGAAAGCTATTATAATAGTGTAAGTAGTCCCAAGACCGACAATGAAAGTGATCTAGTGAAGCAATTACGTGCAGACTTAGAAGACGCTAAAGCAGAGATTAAGGCTAAAAATAATCAGATAGACAAGTTTCAGCAATTACTGGATCAACAGCAACAACTTAATTTGTCTACTAACCGTCAAAACGAAAAACTACTTGGTACCACTACGAACAACCCCCTCTCACAGGACGATATCCCCCTTAAAAGCGACGATACAGACGTTTTAAAGCCTACCGAGGGTAATTATAAGGGAGTAGACACTAAGACGCCTAAAAGGGGCTTGTTTGGTTGGTTAAGACGTTAAAAATACCCCTTTGTCATATTATCGGCAAAGGGGTATAATACTGTTTGAAACTAAATTAAATAGACAAAAAAATTCCCTCGGAGCCTAACCCGGGGGAACACACTAACTTCATCAAGTTTATGTGTTCATTTTACCTACTATTGTAAGATTTTTCAAGTAGGTAGAGTTGAATTTTTCTGGATCACGGGGGAGCCAAGCCTCGTTACTAGAGTGGCAACATTCTAGCCAAGCCAACTAATCTTACCTTTCGAGGACTGACAGCCGGTTAGCGGAGCTAATGAAACAAGTCGACAGGTCAAGTGAGAGCCGCCGCTATAAACTCCCACTAGGAATTAACCTATACTTGTATTTAGGTTGGTTCCGAACGGTGGCCCCACGCACGGGGCGGGCGGTAAAGCAGTACGAAAGTACAGGGCGATTACGCAAGGCCAGTGATCCAAACAACTAAAAATAAATGATTGCTGGCACCTATAAAGGGTGCTTTTTTTATAGGCTAAATTAGTTAGGCTAATCTACAAGCGCAATAGTAACAATACAAGTGTTTTTACGTGACGGTGATTCGTGACGAACAACAAAAAGTTTTCTTCTTCGCAAAACAAGGGGAAAACTATATCCCGCTCAGGTTCAAGCGTTCTGAACAGCAAAGGGCAAGTGCACTAAATTGGTTTTGACCTTGAGGGTTAAGAGCACGTGGTTGCGTGCAGATAGGTTAAACTAGGGTGTTATTAATTTACTAATCGTCACGTAGACCACAAAACGTTAAGAACTAACTACTAACGATAGACACACTATTAATATTATATAGTCTCAGCCTAGGCGGGTTCTAAGCCGACATGTTTCGGACAATTATACATGAAACGTCATTATCACAAAGTAACTTACATACGTAGAATAATAAACTTTCACAAGTGTAAAATACTGGTATATTAACATTTACAAATTTACTCTATTTTCACAAAGTATCATTATCGTATGATATCGGTAAATATATAGCTTGCTATCGTTGATATAACAAGGATTTACACACTTCACAAACTTTAGCTTTTAATACTATGTGTTATGTTAACTAGCATAAAATAGTGCTATAATGAAAACTGACTCTAGTGGTTGCAACTAGCGTTAATAATGCTATACTACGTTTGTGCTGTATGACATGACATTGCACACTACTTTCAGTAACATACCGCAAAATAAAAAGGTCTACCCTTAACTGGATAGGCCTTTTTACTATGTCAATTTTAATGTTATTATAATAATATGTGCTATCTATATTACTTGGGTGAGCGGCTATCTGTTTAGGTAGTCGCTTTTTAATATTGCAATTTAATTAGAATGATCTAAAATAAAGTTGTCCCATTAGTCGGGACTCATGGTATTCCGTTTCGAAGTGACAACTTCTTAGTGAGCACTTACCCGGGTGTTCACTTTTTTAGTATTGCACCAAGTTTGCATAGTGCTATAATCATGCTTGTGTCTCCGACATGACACAAACACCTACTTCATAATAGTGTGACGATTCTAGCAAAATCATAAAGGCCCGTCATTAATTTGATAGGCCTTTTTGTGTGCTAACAAGCAACCTAAGCAACTTTATACGCTAAAAGGTGTAAAAACTAGTTAAAAAGCTGTCAATTCCTTATGCTCCCACGCTACGCTCGTCCGCTACCATTGACAGCAAACAGTTAGTTTTTCTGAATCTCAACAAGAATCTAACTGCTATATTCGTTTTTAAGGGCCTTATTTCTTGTTTCTAGCGTTTTTGAGACTGTTTATATATATTTTATAACAAAGCAAAAATAAAAAGCCCTCAGCAGGCTTTTAGAGGGCTAAATAACGAAGCCAGGACGATTAATAATATCTTCTTGTCTTTTTTGTAAAATATAAGAACGTGTTTGGATACTTTGACATTCGATTTGATTTTAGTTAAATTAGATCAAAAACAGGAGTTTTTAATCCATGAAAAGCTTTGCACACCATTATAGTAGCGACATCTCTCGTGAACAATTTG